>WPCH01039414.1_pt1 | contig 56740 bp, 32 predicted proteins | sample 5399881 | NCBI WGS metagenome assembly WPCH01 (sample SAMN12869468, study PRJNA574797) | sludge metagenome | isolation source: wastewater treatment of pH5 | place: China:Beijing | collected 2019-05-20
AGAACTCCGATAACACTCCGTTGATTTCGCCTGATAGTTTCAACGGTAAAGGCCAATTTGTCGGTCAGGCTATACGTAATTCTCCGGGCATCCCAATAAATCTTTTTGCCACTGCGTTTCAAAGAAATATAACACCCCCCCACGGTCAATGTCATTAAGATAATCGAAGCAGAACAAGTATGTCATGGGAATAAGAGGAAGAAAGATGGAAAACTAAGAAAGATACAGAGATATATGAGGGGCTGAAAATAAACAACTTTCAGCCCCGGCCACGGATTCTTCTCTAATTTAGCGGCGGGATATATAGAAGATTGTGCCCCATGGTTCCATTCTTGTTTAGATCAAAGGCTGAAAATAAACAACTTTCAGCCCCGAGCGCCGATTCTTCTCTAATTTTAGCGGGGGGATATTTAGTATCATACGATATTGATTACAGGTTATTTCTCATATGTTCCCTAATCTTTACTGGAAGCTTAACTTAATGACATTGGCGCGGAGCCGTCCCTTTCTTTCGGAACATCACCGAAATATTTTCGTCAAAATATGTGTATCCCGATTGTCAAAATCAGTTTCCTGTAAAAAATAAAAAAAGGTGTTGACAGTGTACTAAGGCATATAGTACACTTGGAACTGAGGAATTCCGAAATTTGTACGATGGGGGAATCCAGGGATTGCTCAAAAGGGAAACGATCTTGTTTGTTATTTATGGATCCGCATAAAATAACGAGGCAATAAGATGATTGCCGCCTCGTTGAAATGCGTTGTGAAAGAAAAATTTCTACAGTCGAAATTTTTCTACTGATGCATTATAACAGACAGAGAAAGGGGTATTTCAATATGTTTCAATTGGATTTGAAGAGTAGAACATCCATTTACGAACAAATCGTTGACAACATCAAGGAGCTTATTTTAGCCGACGTCTTACCGGCGGAAGCCAAGCTCCCCTCCGTTCGCGAGCTTTCCAAAACCCTTACAGTCAACCCCAATACCATTCAAAAGGCCTACCGTGAGCTGGAATATCAGGGCTTCATCTATACGGTGGCGGGTCTTGGAACCTTTGTGTCGGCAGCGGCGGAAAAGGAAGTTGACGCGAAAAGGGTGGAGGCGGTCACGGAGGAGCTCAGACGGGGCATTCGGGAACTGCGGTTTCTGGGTCTGCCCCAGGAGCGGATCTCGATGCTGTTGAAGGATTTGTTGGAGGAAAGAGGTGATTTGACATGATAAAAGTCCAGAACGTGGATAAAAGCTTTGACGGATTTAAAGCGCTCCACAATTTAGATCTGAACGTCAGAAAAGGGTCTATCTATGGACTCGTAGGCACCAACGGAGCCGGGAAAACCACTCTGATCAAGCATGTAACAGGAGTTTTGAAGCAGGATGGGGGAAGCATCACCGTAGAAGATGTACCTGTTTATGAAAACCTTGGCATCAAGCAGAGGATAGGCTACATTCCCGACGACTTGTACTTTTTTGCCTCTTATAACCTGAAGGAATCCGCCAGGTTTTATAAGTCCATTTATCCCAGCTGGAATGAGGAACGTTATCAGCACATGGTAAAGCAGTTTGAACTCAGTGAGAAACGGAAGCTTTCCAAGTTTTCAAAAGGCATGCAGAAACAGGCGGCCTTCATCCTGACTATGTCATCCATGCCGGATTACTTGATCTTGGATGAGCCCATTGACGGCCTTGATCCTATCATAAGAAAACTTGTGTGGAAATACGTAGTTGAGGATGTGGCTGAACGTGAGATGACGGTCCTGGTCTCTTCCCATAACCTGAGAGAGATGGAGGGCATCTGCGACTCAATCGGTATTTTAAACAAAGGAAAGATGATGATCGAAAGGGATCTGGACGAATTGAAGTCCGACATTCATAAGATACAGGCGGCCTTCCGGAATCCCAAGGAAGACCCATATGCCGGGCTTAATGTCCTGCATAAAGAGAGCAGGGGAACTGTTGATCTGCTCATCGTTCGCAACCGTAAAGAGTTGGTGGAAAAGGTGATCGCGGAGAGCAATCCCGTGGTCTTTGACCTGCTTCCCCTGTCGTTGGAAGAAATATTTATTTATGAGTTAGGAGGTGGAGACAGTGAGATCGAAGGCATCATATTTTAGCGTTTCCGCACCTCTGATAAAAGAGAACATGAGAAGGTTCTGGGCAGTTCCTGTCCTTGCTTTTCTGGTGTATTTCCTGTCGGGCGCATTCCCGATTCTCATGTCCTACAGACATTTAAACTATATGGCACGTTATATCGAGATGTCCCTTCACAACATGCAGCCCTTCTTCATGGCGGCGCATCTCTTTGTACCTGTGATCACGGCGGTATTGTTGTATCGTTACCTGCAGAATGTAAGTTCCGTCGCGGTGATGCACTCGATGCCATTTACCAGATCGAAGCTCTTTAACAGCAGCTTTCTGTCGGGTCTGATTTTAATATCCTTGCCGATTCTGGTGAACGGGATCATATTACTCCTGCTGAGCAAGCCTACTTTTAATGTATGGGGTTACGGTGATGACCTGACGATAGGGGCTCAAAATGTATTCGCCAGAGCGGAAATTCTCAACTGGATGGGAACGTCGCTGCTCATCGTGTTTGTGCTCTTCAGCGTTGCGGTATTTACCGGAATTGTGACAGGTAATAACCTGATGCACCTTTTAACCTCATACTTTTTCATCTTCCTGATACCGGTGCTTTACGCGGTGTTTAATTTGTACTTCCAACAGTTCCTGTACGGATTTGATCTGTCAGGCAACTGGATGGATCTCTGCCTTTCCATATCGCCCTACACGTCGATACTGAGCGGCGGAGGTTACTTTACAAACTATGAGGTGCTTTTCTACATCGGCACAATCCTGGTGATGTTTGTGGTATCAGCCATCCTTTACAACAAGAGGAAATTGGAACGGGCGTCGGATTCACTGACCTTCGGTTTCATGAAACCCATCCTCTGCTATGTCATCGCCTTTTTGGGAATGACCATGCTGGGCTTTTACTTTCAGATCCTGGGCGACGAGGAGATTTACATGTACGCCGGCTTTGCGGCGGGTACGATTATCTTCTTTATCATCGGCCAGATGATCGTTACAAAATCCGCCCGGATATTCAACCGGGAGGGGATGAAGAGCTTTATCGCCTATGTCCTCATCGCCATACTCTTCATTGCCGGGCTCAATCTGGATCTTACCGGTTTTGAAAAGCGGGTTCCCAATCCGCAGAGACTGAATGGGGCAACGATCAATATGCCCTCCGGTTCGGAGAGGTGGCGCAGCCGGAATGAAGCGCAGCCCTTGACCACTGCTGAAAATATTGAGGCTATCGCGGCGTTCCATCGCAGCATCCTGGAGAACAGGAGCCGTTTTGAGGCCATGGGAAATGTGTACAGTACGGATATAGGGTTTGAATACGATACCAGGGGACTGATGGATATGAACCGTCGTTATCGCATCGATTACCGGTTCTGGGCGGAAAGCGCCGAGCTGAAGAAAATCTTCGAATCGGCGGAATATAAGTCGAAACATTCCTTCTACAATGTAAACGCGGATTCGTATATACGCGCAAACTTTTATACGGAGTCCTACTCTGATAGAAACATATATTTCGATGATCCCCGATTGGTGGAGGAGTTGGTCTCCCAAATGGAAAAAGACTTCCGGGCTATGAGTTATGAAGAGTATATAAGCCTGCGGCCTGCCTACGGCAGCATACAAGTTGAATATTCCTATACAGAGGAGGGCCCGATGGGTGGAAGAGACAACACTGGCTATATTCACTTTGGTGTTCCCCATAGCGCGGAAAATACAATAAACTGGTTGAAGGCCCAGGGATATTCCTTCGAGTTGACGGCGGATATGGTGGACAGGATAGAAATTTATCCGCGGAAACAAGGAGATGAGAACTTTAAACCGGCAGCCGAGGTCGTAACAGAAGACCGGAGTACCGGCGCCACGGGCAGGACTACGTTGATGACTGTCCGGGAAAAGGATAAAATCGATAAAATACTGAAAAGTTATCACACCTCGGCCATCGACTATGACACTGCGTATGAAATTCAAATCATAGGCAATCGGCCGATGGAAGGACAGGACCTGAAGGAATATGACTCAAACGGTGAATTCTATATTTACGGCTATCTGAATCAGTCGCTGGACTTTCTTAATTGACCGGGACCCTCAAATCGCGCGCGGGGGAATCGCACAGCGAATGCGCACGGCAAGGGGTTTAACTCAAAAGGGGATGAATACAGGATGCAGTGGAGTGAACTCCACTGCATCTCCTTGTTGTAATATGAAAACCACCTGCTGTGTCGGTGGCTCAATGGAAGCTTTAGGGATGGGGGTCTTCGTCCTCGTTTTCAGAGATTTCTTCAAAACTTTCTTCAAGTTCCTCATCAAAATCTTCAGAGAGTATAGGGATCGCCACGATGATGTTTTGGGCGTCTTCCAGAGTATCTTCAGGAACATAAAGCTCGATGGGATAGCTGAAGTTGCTGCCCATGATGATTTCCATGGCGTTGCTGGCTCCCACGTATCGTTTGATTACCGGAATTCCCTCTCCCCGAAGCTTTGACTCCAGAATGTCCGCCTCCAGGGAACTCGTTGCCGTGGTCAGATATACGCCGTTGCGCCAGTCTTTGCCTTCTTTTCTTCCAAACATTGTTTACCTCCGGGGCATTTCTTTGCGGGAAGCGATGTTCAGATCATCCCGCGACCAATTCCCAATTAATATTAGTATAACACATGGGCCAAAAGGATGTTAGAAGGCTGGAAAAAAAGTTGAATTGCTTCAGGTCCTGGGTATAGTTGATAATTGTGAATTAAAATAGTTAGAATTGTATCTTTATTTTCGATAATGGTGAAGTTTTTGATTGTTTTGACGATATAGGATATGTAGGTGTTTTAACCGTTATTTTCAAAAATAAATAGAAACGTTATTAAAATCTGTGAATATGACCCGCTTTTGCTGCCGACCGGAACGCCATTACTGTTAGAAGTTGTGTGTATTGCGGAAAAGAGGAACGTAAATATGAAGAGCATTAAAACAAAAATTCTTGGAATTACAATTATCAGCCTTTTTATCTCCCTTTTGGTGGTCAGCACTATTTTTTCCGTGCTGAACATCAAAAGTACGGAGTATACTTTGGAGGCCGCTCTGCGGGAAACGGCCGAAACTGCGGCTCTGGCCGTACAGAATGGAATTCTTGCATCGAAAAATACAATACAGGAGTTGGGGGTGAATCGTACCCTCTGGAGCGCCGATGTACCTCTTGAAGAAAAACAGGCCCTTCTGAATGGGATACGGGACGCTCACGCCTATCAAATGGTTTCCACGACGGATGAAAACGGAAGAACAGCAGAGGGCGAAGACGTCAGCCAACAGGAATTCTTTCAGCGGGCGATTCAGGGAGAAACCTTTATAAGTACGCCTATTGTCAATCAGGATGGTTCATCTGCTCAAATCATAGTTTCCGCGCCCGTCTGGAATGGTGGTATGCGGAATACTCAGGCGGCAGGAGTGGTTTTTTGCATATTGGACGGTACTTATCTTTCCGACCTGATTGAAACAGTCACGATGGGGGAGACCGGTTATCCCTACATGATAGATGGAGAGGGAACCACCATTGCGGATACGGAATACGAATGGGTGCTTGAGGAAGAGAACACCATACAGAGTATTTCGGAAGATGATCCCCCTGACAGCCTGGTGGAGTTGGAACTGAAGGCTATTGGAGGAGAAGGCGGATTCGGAATCGCGCATTATGACGGAGTAAAACGATTTCTGACGACGACTCCTGTCCCCGGTACGGACAACTGGGTAATGGGAATCATGGTGGATTACGACGAGTTTATGGAGCGGCCCATACAGGCCATCTGGATTTGTGTGGGAGTATCTCTTGTCGCCCTTGTTCTGGCTGTGCTGCTGTCGATGCGGTTTGCAGGCAGGCTGGCCAGACCCATCGTTGAAATGGAAAGAGCGATAGTCCGCATAGCGGAGGGGGATTACGATGTTGTCATCTCCTATGAAGCTGAAGATGAAATTGGTTCTATGGCTTCATCTACGCGAAGAATGGTGCAGTCAAACAGCGCTATTATCCGTGATGCGGCCAGGGTGCTCGGCGAGATCGCTCAGGGAAATTTCAATGTTGTGCCCTCCGTAGAGTTTATCGGCATTTTTAAGGATATAGAAACGCATATGACCAGACTGATCGTCTCGCTCAGTGAAACGCTCAGTGACATTCAGGCCTCCTCCAATCAGGTGGCAAGCGGAGCGGAGCAGGTATCCATGAGCGCGCAATCCTTGAGTCAGGGGGCTACAGAGCAGGCGGCGTCGCTCCAGCAGCTTTCGGCACTGGTAGGGGAAGTATCCGGTGAAGCTGGCAAAACGGCGGAAAACACGGCAGTGTCCGCTCAAATGGCCGATGAAGCCGGAGATGGAGCCGTCCGCAGCCAGCAGTCTATGGGACAGATGCTCGAAGCGATGGAAGATATATCGAAGCAGTCCGACGAAATCGGAAGGATTATTAAAGCAATAGATGATCTTGCCTTCCAAACGAATATTTTGGCGCTGAACGCTGCGGTGGAAGCGGCCAGGGCGGGCCAGGCCGGAAAGGGCTTTGCTGTTGTGGCGGAAGAAGTGCGTAATCTGGCACAGAGGTCGGCGGAAGCCGCCAAAAACACGACGGATCTCATTGGGGGCACGGTGCGCTCGGTGGAACGGGGTACCACTATTGCCGGGGAGGCCGCTGAGCGCCTCAACGAAGTGGTGGAGAAATTTTCATCTCTTCACGAGAATATCAATACTATTGCGGCAGCCTCCGGACGGCAGACGGAAGCCATCACTCAGATTACTGTGGGGATCGACCAGATTTCAACCGTAGTGCAGAACAATAGCGCCACCTCTGAGGAAAGCGCCGCGGCCAGCGAGGAGTTGAGCGGTCAAGCTCAGATCCTCAACGATCTGATAAGAAGGTTTGTGCTGTATCAATCGGAGCAGAGCCCGGTGTTGGAACCGAAGCAGGATTTAATATTAGAAAACAGTCTTTTTATAGAGGGAGGCTCAGAACAAAATAACGCAGGACTGTCAAAATATTAGGATTGGTCTATTTTGGGGGATGTGAATGTGTAGCGTACGAGCGAAAAGGATGTTATAATTAATAAGAAAAATGGGTATTCATTAATCAGAGGATGATCACAAGATAATTCCTGGAGGAAGCAGACGTGCCGGTACTGGAAAATCCAATCAGCACCCGACTTGAAATACTGAGAACCCTTTACCGTCTTTCGGACAAGCAGGCGGGTAAGGAGGTAAAGCTGGAGGCCGCTCAAATACTCGGCGGCTATTATGGCGAGATTTATCATCAGATGCTTTTTTTGCAGGAACGAAAACTGGTGAACTTCACCAAAAATGTGATCAGCAAGCGGTTTGTGGCTGCTCTGACGGAAGAGGGCGTGAACTTAATGGAGGCCGCTTATCACGCGTTGGCATTGGAGGCTCCGGAAAAGGATGAAGCGCTCAAAGAGGTATTTGCCCGGCTGAAAATATAGATTACAGATTAACCGGGGGTAATTGCAATTGGAGGATTAGAAAATGAAAAAACGTATTGTATCAGTGCTGCTGGTTCTCGCGGTGGTTTTTGGCGCGGGAGCCGCGGCTTTCAGTGTGGAGAGGGCCATCGTGCCGGATATGAATTTTGTGGGGGAATCCATCAGCTTGTCGCTGGATCAGGCTATTGAAAGAATGCAGACCACGGGAAGCCGGGCGGAGACCGCGGCTTTGAACAAAGCATCAGATGAAGCTGTCGCCAGAGGGCGTAAAGAGAGTGCTCAGGATATTGCAGCCTATTTACGGATGCTTGAACAAATTCCGGGTGGAATGCCTCTTTCTTCGGGATATGACAGTGGAGCGACAGCTGCAAATCAAAAAATTGCCAAAATGCGAGTGGAGTTTGCGAAAACACAACTGGATGCTAACTATGAGGCAGAGCTCAATGAGATTGAGGCTATGACCATCGAAGTATATTACGGAGTGCTGCAGGCGGAGGAAAACCTCAGAGTTACCAAGGATAATCTGGCAAATCAGAAGACCATTTACGATAATACCATGAAGAAATTCAATCTGGGAACAGTGGCCAAGGTGGATACTTTGATGGCTGAGACCCAGGTACTGACGGCGGAAGCCGAGGTTGCCGCCGCTGAAACCATGGTGAAAAACGCAAGGATGAACTTCAATCTGCTGCTGGGATACGACCTGATGCAGAAAGTAACCCTTACCGACGGACTGAAAATGATCAGCGAGCCGGAAGGAACGTTGACAGGTTTCATTGAAAGCGCGTTGGATAACCGGGGCGACATCAAAGCTGCGGCTCTCGGCGCGGAGATCCAGGAGATTTTGCTTGAAGGTTTGAACTATCGTTATCCGAAAAATTCTTCAACCTACTTGACGCAGGAATCTGCTACCTTGGCGGCAAGGAAGGCAGCGTTGGATGCCCCAATTGCCATCGAGATGGAGATTCGCTCCCGTTATATGGATATCGCCGACAAGAAGCGGGCAGTAGCCGTGGCGGAAGCCAATCTTGCCAACGCGAAAGAAGGCTACCGCATAGCCACCATCAGCTATGACGCGGGGATGAACACTTTGACTGACGTACAGCAGGCACAGATCGCTTCCTTCCAGGCGGCTCAGGGAGTGGCAAAGGCCATAACGGATTACGATTTAGCCGTTTACAACTTTAAGCACGCTACCGAAGTGGGAACCACAAGACTGCCGCTTTAAAGTAACTTGCAGTGATACGAACCAAAAAACCAGACAGAAACGATCCTGTCTGGTTTTTAAGTTTTAATGGGACCTGAGCATTGTGCACAGGTAACTTATTGGAAACCCTGTATCACTGCGGATCAATGAGAGGATGACGTCCGCGTCGCTGCCGTACCTTTCGGGAAGGGGAAGCCGGCCCAGCAACTGGCTTATGAAGGAGTCATCCTTGTAATAGATATCGTAAAGAAGGGCATGCCCCAGGTCGTAAGTATCAGCCATATGAGTCAGAGCCTCCTCGTAAGTAGCAACAGCGTCTATGAGGCCGTTCTCTTCAGCCTGCAATGCCGTATAAATGCGGCCATCCGCCAATTCTCTGACTGTACCCGCATCCATCTGCCTTTCCTCGGCAACGATACCCACAAACTGGTCGTAGGCTTCATCTACCAAAGCCTGAAAGATAGCAATCTGTTCATTGGTAAGAGGATCCACCATACTGCCCATGGCCTTGTTTCGGCCGGAAGTAATGGTCACTGTATCGATCCCATATGTTTCAAGAAAACCGGAGATGTTATAGAAGGTGCCTATAGTGACGCCGATGGAGCCGGTCCAGCAATTGCGGTTGGCAAAGATCATATCGGCGGGAGCGGATATGTAATAGCCTCCCGAGGCAGCCATGGAAGCCATGTAGGCGTAGACAGGACGGCCTGTCGCCTCCTTGTATTCCCTGATTTTCAGATAAAGCTCGTCGCTTTCGTAAATACCGCCTCCCGGCGAGTTCACGTAAAGAATTAACCCCCTGTTGTAGCTGTCATAAATTAAATTTTCTATGGCGTTGATGGAGAAGTCGTGCTGGTAATCCACCGCCCGGCCCCAGGAATCCGTATTGCCCCTGACGATGGCTCCCTCCACATAAAGGACACCCACATAAGGTTGTTCCGGCGCCGGCGCAACGGAGTCGCCGAAAAGCCAGTTGACGGCCAATCCCATAACAACGAAAAAAGCCACGATGCACAATACTATGATAAGCCATATCTTCAAGCCTTTGCGGCCTCTTTTTTTCTTTTCCGGCAACGGATCGAACTGATAGATCTGTTCTATGCCCTGGCCGTGAGTCTGTTCTTCCATGAAAACCTCCCTGTTTGCAATTCCATGACCGCAATCCTAAGCTCCAATTGGACTTAATCCCGCTCCAGCTCAGATGCGCAGTCATTATTCTTATTCTATTTTCGCCTTTTTTCGACAAAGTGTCCAGCCTTATTTTTAAAAATTGCCGTTGCTAAAAATTTCTGCTATTATATTATGTATGTTACAAACGAAGACTAAAGAATAAAGTGAAAAAGGATGAGTAAAAGATGAGCAAGCCGATTGTAGCCGTTGTAGGGCGGCCAAATGTAGGGAAATCGACTTTTTTTAATAAAGTGCTGGGGAAACGGGTTTCCATTGTAGAGGATACTCCCGGAGTCACGCGGGACCGGATCTACGGCGAGGCGGAATGGAGCGGAGTTCCCTTTATCATGATCGACACAGGAGGCATTGAGCCGGACTCCGAGGACATCATATTGTCCCAGATGCGGGACCAGGCGGAGATCGCCATTGAGACCGCCGATGTGATTCTGTTTCTGGTGGACGGCAAAGACGGGCTGACCTCCTCTGACCGGGAGGTAGCGTCCATTCTGATGCGGACGGGCCGGGACGTAATTCTTGTTGTAAACAAGGTGGATACGGCAGTTCTTCCCGAGGATTTTTATGATTTTTACGAGCTTGGACTGGGAGAGCCCATTCCTATTTCCGCGGCGAACATGCTGGGCTTAGGCGATCTGCTGGATTTAGTCATTGAAAAGTTTCCCGAGGGATCTGAGGGTGAGGATGAGGACGACCGGATAAAGATCGCCGTCATCGGAAAGCCCAATGTGGGAAAATCCTCCCTCATAAATACCATGCTGGGAGAGAACAGGCTCATTGTCAGTGATATCGCGGGAACCACAAGGGACTCTATCGACAGCCCCTTTGTATGGCAGGGGCAGGAATACGTGCTCATCGATACAGCAGGTATTCGCAGACAGAGCAAGGTGAAAGGCGACATTGAAAGGTACAGCGTGATCCGGGCTGTTTCCGCCATAGAGAGGAGCGATGTGTGCCTGCTGATGCTGGACGCTTCCGAAGGGGTCACCGAGCAGGACAAAAAGATTGCCGGTATGGCCCATGAAGCGGGAAAGGGCATCGTTGTAGTCGTTAATAAATGGGATCTCATAGAGAAAGAGACTAACACCATGAACCGCTTCCGCCGGGAAGTCCAACAGGAGCTTCCCTTCATGTCCTACGCGCCATCTGTGTTTATATCCGTGCTGCAGAAGCAAAGGCTGGACAAGGTCATGGAGACGGCCAGGATGGTTTCGGAAAAACGTGCCATGCGCGTTCCTACAGGGCAGTTGAACTCTCTGATCATCGACGCTACCATGATGAAGCAGCCTCCTTCCGATAAGGGGAAGCGCCTGAAGATTTACTATGTAGCGCAGGTAGGGGTAAAGCCGCCGCTGTTCTCATTCCAGGTCAACAGCCGCGAGCTCATGCACTTTTCTTATTCCCGCTACCTCGAGAATAAGATCCGGGAGGGCTATGGATTCGAAGGAACCTCCATTAAGTTTGTATTCAGGGAGAAGGGAGAAAAAGAGGATGTCTGATTTTTCATCATTGGATACCGGAGGGATGGTCCTGTGGGCTTTGGTTTTCATAGGAGCCTATTTGATCGGCAACCTGTCTCCGGCGACTTTGATCAGCAAGGCTTCCGGCGTTGATATCCGAAAGGAAGGAAGCGGGAATCCCGGCACTACCAATATGCTGCGGGTAATGGGGAAAAAGGCCGCGGTGCTCACCCTGATTATCGACCTGCTGAAAGGCGTAGCCGCTGTATTGCTGGGAAAATACGCGGGGGGCGAAAGCCTTGCTGTACTCTGCGGACTGGCAGTTTTTCTCGGGCATATATTTCCGGTTCTTTATAAATTTAAGGGAGGCAAGGGCATAGCCACAGCTCTTGGCGTCCTTCTCGCTCTTAGCGTGACCATGGCGCTCTTTTGTCTGGCATTGGCGGTATTGGGATTCGTAACTGCCCGGCGGGTATCGGTGGGAAGCCTTTTGGCGGCCCTGGCTTTGCCCGTTCTGGCGTATTTTTATATGCCGGATTACATAATTGTGTTTGCTCTGATGGCTGCTCTGGTGGTTATTAAACACAGGAGCAACATCCGGCGCCTTGTTAAAGGTGAGGAGCCGAAGATCAGCCTTAAGAAAAAACAGGGATAAGAACACCTGATCATGCAGTTTAAATGAACTGACTTTTTGGTTTTATTTTTGCAGGATTCTATAAATGAAGGAGGAAGGAAATGGAGCAGAAAATCGCGGTGCTGGGCGCTGGAAGCTGGGGAACGGCTCTGGCGGTAAGCCTGTCGGGAAAAGGCCATTCTGTCCGCGTTTGGGATATCGATAAAGCTCATGGGGCAGCGTTGAAGGAGGAGCGGGAAAACAGGAAATATCTTCCCGGTGTAAAATTCGGGAAATCCATGCTGGTGGCGGAAACAGCGGAAGAGGCTGTAAGGGGGGCGGATATGATTCTTTTCTCCGCGCCGGCTCAGCATTTCCGTAAGGCTCTGGAGGGAGTCCTTCCTTATCTGACTGAAAAAATGATTCTGGTAAATGTGGCGAAAGGCATTGAACAGCAAAGTCTTATGCGTCTGTCGGAAATTGCTCTTGAAAGCTTACCGGGGGCAAGATATGTGGCGCTCTCCGGTCCTTCCCACGCCGAAGAAGTAGGGCGGGGGCTGCCTACCACGGTTGTAGCGGCGGCGGCGGATCTGAAGCTGGCGGAGTATGTACAGGACGTCTTTATGACGGAGAGATTCCGGGTTTATACGAATAACGACATGGCTGGCGTGGAGTTTGGCGGGGCGCTGAAGAATACCATCGCTTTGGGAGCTGGAATTTCCGATGGAATGGGCTTCGGTGACAATGCCAAGGCGGCGCTGATGACCAGAGGGATTACGGAAATTGCCCGTTTAGGAGTCACCCTTGGAGCGAAAGCGGAGACATTTACAGGTTTGACGGGGATCGGCGATCTTATCGTCACCTGTACCAGTATGCATAGCCGGAACCGCCGCTGCGGTATCATGATCGGTCAGGGGATGAAACCCTCCGAGGCGACGAAGAAGGTGGGAATGGTGGTAGAGGGCATGTACACCACTCAGGCGGCATACGATCTGGCGAAGCGCTGTCAGGTGGAGATGCCCATTACGGAGCAGATTTACGAAGTGATCAATGAGAACATCGATGCAAGAACCGCGGTGTCGGCACTGATGTCCCGGCAGAAAAAGCACGAGATCGAAGATTGTTTCGACGGTCGTTTCCGCACCTGCAGGACAGAATAGAGTATGAAAAAAAAACGAGCCTGCCGGCAACAATTCCGGCAGGCTTTTGTAATTCAAATACTGTCTTGGCGTCAATATACTCTGTTTACAGAGAAGCCGTGATCTTCTAAAGCTTCAATAATCTCCACGATGTGGTTATGGCCGTTTGTTTCCACCGTTACCTCCAGAACTACCTTGTTGGAATAGCGGTCGATGGCCTTGAATTGATTGTGCTCTAGTTCGATGACATTACCTCCGTGTTCGGCTAATATCTGAGCCACCTTTAGCAATTGCCCCGGTTTGTCGGGCAATTCCACGGAGAAGCACATGATCCGGCCTCTGGTAATGAGACCCTGATTGATGATTTCCGAAATCGTCAGCACATCGATATTGCCTCCGGTGACGAGACAGACGATATTTTTCCCCTCTTTCGCCCGTTTTCTCAAGCCCGCAAGGGGGATTGCCCCGGCGGTTTCAGCCACCATCTTATGCTTTTCGATGAGCAGAAGCACCGCTTCCATGAGATCCTTCTCCGTAACGGTTATAATTTCGTCTACATACTTCCGGGTAACGGCGAAAGTCAAATCGCCGGGCTGTTTCACTGCCACGCCTTCCGCGATGGTTTTCACAGCCGCCAGACGGGATACCTGGCCTTCTTCAATTGATATTTTCATGGACATGGCTCCTGCCGGAACCACACCGATAACCTTGACAGAAGGCTTGATGCTCTTGATGGCCAGAGCGATTCCCGCTATCAGGCCGCCGCCGCCGATGGGAACCAGAACCTCATCGACATCCGGAAGATCCCGCAGAATCTCTAATCCGATAGTCCCCTGTCCGCAGAGGACGTCGTAATCGTCGAAGGGATGGATAAAGGTAGTGCCTGTTGTTCCCGCAAGCTCACAGGCATGACGGTAGGCTTCATCATAGACGTCGCCGTGAAGCACTACTTTAGAACCATAGGCCTTTGTAGCATCCACTTTTAACAGAGGAGTTACGTTAGGCATTACGATAGTGGAACGAATGCTCATTTCCTTTGCCGAGTAGGCCACGCCCTGGGCGTGATTCCCGGCGGAAGACGCGATGACACCGTTCTTTTTTTCTTCCTCTGTGAGGTTGGAAATCTTGTTATATGCCCCACGAATTTTAAAAGATCCGGTTCTCTGCATGTTCTCCGGCTTGAGGTAAACGTTACAGTCGTACTCCTTGCTGAAGAAATCGCTCCGTACCAGAGGCGTGTCTAAAATGACAGACTTCACATTTTCAGCGGCTCTCTCGATGTTTTCCCGATGATCTGCTTCGAGAAAGGCTTTGACTTGATTGGCGTCCATAATTATCTCCATTAGTATATTTGTATAATCATAAATATACAAAACAGTCTATCGCTTTTCTTTGAAATCGTCAAGAAATAATGGTACAATGCTTGAGTATCTGTTTGCCATAGTGTTGGAGTTCACATATTGATTGCCATCCGATGAAAATGTGTATGTCATCCTGAGCGTAGCGAAGGATCTTTCATAAGATTCTTCGCTACGCTCAGAATGACAATGGGGATCATTCAGAATGACACATGGCCAATGCTCAGAATGACACTTAAAATAAATTCATGTGAATCGTAATGCCAGAGTATTTTGGAGGATGAATAATGGATAATAAAAGCTTTTATATACAGACTTTTGGCTGCCAAATGAACGAAAGAGACTCGGAAACCCTGGCGGGAATGCTCAGGGATCTGGGTTATGGGGAAAATCCGGTTAGAAATCAGGCGGACGTCATCATCATCAACACCTGCAGCGTCCGGGATAACGCGGACAAGCGGTTTTTCGGAACTTTAGGCCAATTGAAAAAAATCAAGGGCGACAGGCCCGATCTGGTAGTTGCCGTATGCGGCTGCATGATGCAGCAGCAGCACATCATCGATACGCTGAAATCCAAATATCCCTGGGTGGATCTGGTCTTCGGCACACATAATCTTCACGAATTTCCCGGACTTCTGGGGAATGTGCTGGGGGAAAAGGAAAAGGTCGTGGACGTCTGGGATGAGGCGGAGGGTATTGTGGAAGGGCTTCCTTCGGAGAGGAAACACCCTTACAAGGCCTACGTCAACATTATGTACGGCTGCGATAACTTCTGCACTTACTGCATCGTTCCCTTCACAAGAGGGCGGGAGAGGAGCAGAGCCCCCGAAGCCATCCTGAGGGAGGTTCGCGGCCTGGTGGAGGACGGCGTCCGGGAGATCACCCTTCTGGGACAGAATGTCAACTCCTATCGCGGGTCTGCGGAGGATGGAACTGCGGGCGTGGACAGCGCCGGAGGTCAGGAGAGCCATGTCAGCTTCGCCGGTCTGATTCATCTGCTGAATGAAGTGGAGGACCTCGAAAGGATTCGTTTCATGACCTCACACCCGAAGGATCTTTCCGATGAGTTGGTTGAGGCCTATGCCTCCTGCCAGAAGCTGTGTCCCCACATTCATCTTCCCGTCCAATCGGGAAGCACGGAAATTCTGACGAGGATGAACCGGAAGTACACAAAAGAAGAGTATTTGACTTTGGTGGAGAAACTGCGGAATAAAACGCCGGATATCGCGATAACCACAGATATCATCGTGGGCTTTCCCGGAGAGACGGAGGAGGATTTTTCCGAAACCTTAGACCTTGTGCGCAGGGTGGGATTTGACTCCGCCTTTACCTTCCTCTATTCCGTCCGGAAAGGAACCCCTGCCGAGAGCTTTTCCGATCAGGTTCCGGAGGACGTCAAGCATGAGAGATTCAACCGGCTGGTGGAGCTGGTAAACAGCATATCCGCCGAGAAGAACAGCGCTTTGGTGGGCAGAGAGGAAGAGGTTCTGGCGGAGGGAAAAAGCAAGACCAACCCGGCCCTGTTCACCGGCAGAACCGGCGGGCACAAGTTGGTCAATTTCACGGCGGATGAAGATGTTTCCGGCCGCATGGTCAAAGTGCTTATCACGGACAGCACCACTTTCAGCCTTACCGGCAGGGCAGTTTAGCAGCCTCATCAGCAAGCCGTCTGCCCCGGCCTTTCCACAGTGCATATTGGCAGGTTATAAAAACTTATACCTTCAACCCGTCGTCAAAGGCGGGTTGCTCTTTTATTCCTTGCAGAATGTTCTCCCGAATCCAAGCCACATACTCCTGCGTTTGCTCGGGGGCTCGTCCCACATAAGCCGCCGGGTCCAAAATAGAATTCAGGGCTTCCAGATCCAGGCCGAAGGCCGGGTCCTGAGCAATCCGGGAAATCAGGTCGTTTTCGAGGCCTTTTTCCTTCACGGTTTTGGCCGCTTCCATGGAATGGGCACGGATCTGCTCGTGAAGCTCCTGGCGGTTACCTCCCTTTAATACGGCGTTCATCAGAATGTTTTCTGTGGCCATAAAGGGTAATTCCCGCTGGATGTGAGCTTCAATGATTTTGGGGTAGACCACCATACCACCGGACACGTTCAGGTAGATGTTCAGAATGGAATCGATAGCGAGGAAGGCCTCCGGAATGCTGATTCTCTTATTGGCGGAGTCGTCCAGGGTTCGCTCAAACCACTGTTCCGAGGCGGTAAGAGCGGGATTCAGCGAGTTCACCATTACATAGCGGGAAAGAGCCGCCATTCGTTCAGAACGCATGGGATTGCGCTTGTAGGCCATAGCCGAAGAACCGATTTGGTTGGATTCGAAAGGCTCTTCCATCTCCTTCAGGTGCTGGAGAAGGCGAAGGTCGTTGCTGAACTTATGGGCGGACTGGGCTATTCCGCTGAGAATGTTCAGGATCTGACTGTCCAGCTTGCGGGGATAGGTCTGGCCGGAAACGGGGAACACGTCGGGGTAGGACATTTTGTCCGCGATGAGTTTGTCCAGCCTCTTGACTTTGTCGTGATCACCTTTAAAAAGTTCGAGGAAGCTGGCCTGGGTGCCCGTGGTACCCTTGGAGCCCAGCAGACGTTTGTTTTTCAGTTGATCCTCGACGGCCTGCAGATCCATGATCAGATCCTGAAGCCAAAGGGTAGCCCGCTTGCCTACCGTAGTGAGCTGGGCCGGTTGGAAGTGGGTGAAGCCTAAGGTGGGGAGGTCCTTGTATTCCAGGGCGAAATCGCAGAGCCTGGCGATGCAGCCCAGCAGCTTTTGCCGGACCAGCTCCAATGCCTCGTCCATAATGATAAGATCAGTATTATCACCCACATAGCAGGAGGTGGCGCCTAAATGGATGATGGGCATGGCCTCCGGGCACTGCTGTCCATAGGCATATACATGGGCCATCACATCGTGGCGCACCTCTTTTTCTTTCACTTCAGCCGTGGAATAATCGATATCGAATATATGATCCTTCATTTCCGCGATTTGTTTTTCTGTAATGGGCAGGCCCAGTTCCATTTCACTTTCGGCCAGCGCCACCCACAGCTTTCGCCAGGTTGAGAATTTTTTATCCGCGGAAAAGAGATATTGCATTTCTTTGCTTGCATACCGGGAATGAAAAGGACTTTCGTAACTATCACGCATAGATTTCTTCCTCCTTATTGTATTTTTTTATTCTATCATTTCGGAGGCTTGTAAACAAGAGCCGGATGCAGTACACCCTTCGGCAAATAGCTGTGCAAATTTTTCGGTTGTATGCAGTTCTTCAAGGTGGAAGGTCTGTTTTGGGCTTTCATTTGTGCAGAATTTTCGTTTGTCTGCAGATATTCACCGGAAAGAGAGTTGCTATGTGCATACAATCGAAATTTTTCCACAGCTGAGGCTCCGATAAGGTGAAAGTAGACAGAGGGAACGTATACAACCGGAAAAAATGCACACCAAGGGCGAAAAAGCGGCGCCCCAGAGAGGAGCCACTTTTTTTGTGCATAATAAAAGGGGCCGTCTAATATATTGTACAGACATAGTGCAATATGAAGGAGGGGCATAACTTGGAAAACCTGAATATATATGAAAACATAGCCGAAAGGACTCACGGAGACATCTACATCGGCGTGGTGGGACCGGTGAGAACAGGGAAGTCCACCTTTATCAAGCGGTTCATGGACTTGATGGTTTTACCCAACGTAGAGGAGGGTCACCTGAAAGCCAGGATTGTAGACGAACTGCCTCAAAGCGGCACAGGGAGGACGATCACTACTACGGAGCCAAAATTCATACCCGCCTCTGCTGTTGAATTGCATTTAGCCGACAATACCCGCTTTAAAGTCAGAATGGTGGACTGCGTGGGTTATATGGTGAAAGACGCCTTGGGCCATATGGAGAATGACCGGCCCCGCATGCTGAATACACCCTGGCAGGAGGATAAAATCCCCTTTGCCGAGGCGGCGGAAATCGGAACGAGAAAGGTCATAGCGGATCACTCCACTATAGGTGTGCTGGTAACCACAGACGGCAGCATCGGAGAGATACCGAGGGAAGATTACATACCGGCGGAGGAGAGAGTTGTAAAAGAACTGAAGGAGCTTAACAAGCCTTTTATCCTCGTTCTCAACTCCACTGCTCCCGGCAGCGCGGAGGCGCAGAATCTGCGGGCGGAGCTGGAGATGAAATACGATACTCCGGTCATCGCGGCGGACTGCGCGCAAATGGGGCATAACCAGATACAAGAGGTGCTGTCCCAGGTTCTTTATCAATTCCCCGCGGCGGAAGTGGGATTCATGCTGCCCGGTTTTATGAAGGGCCTGCCGGAGGACCATCGGATCAAGTCATCAATTATCGCGGCAATCAAGGATTGGAGCCGGAATCTTAATACGGTGAGAGATATCAGGAACACGGTTGCGGTGCTGGCCGACGGTGAGATCGTGAAAGATGTCTCCATTACAGATATGAATTTGGGCAACGGAAGGGTTCTGGCGGAGCTCCGTCCGGTGGACGGGTTGTTCTATCAGCTCATCAGCGAAATAACGGAACAGCAGGTGGAGGACGACAGCCAGTTCTTCCCGCTGGTTAAAGAGCTGGCCGCGGCAAAGAAGGCCTATGATAAAATCGCGGCGGCGATGGTTCAGGTGGAGGAAACGGGTTACGGAATCGTACAGCCCAATCTCTCCGAAATGGATTTGGAAGAGCCGGAAATTTTCCGCCAGGGCAACAATTTCGGAGTGCGTCTCATGGCCAGGGCTCCAAGCCTGCACATCATCAAAACGGATATTACCACGGAGGTCGCTCCTGTGGTGGGAAGCCTCAGACAGAGCGAGGATCTGATCCAGTATCTCCTCAGCGAGTTCGAGAGCGATCCGGCTAAGATATGGGAGACAAATATCTTCGGAAAATCCCTATATGATATGGTAACGGAGCAGATGGGATCCAAGCTGGCGAATGTGCCGGATCATATACGAACGAAGGTTCAGAGGTCGTTGCAAAAGGTGTCCGACGAAGGCAAGGAGTACATGATCTGCGTTGTGCTGTAAGACAGACGCAGTTAAGCAGACGCGGGGCAATCTCGTGTCTGTTTTTTTGTACTCGAGATATGAATAAAAAGGAACAAATAGGAAAGAGTCGAGTCTAAACCCATAGTAGAATGACACGTAAGTAAGGGGTATAGAGGAGGAATTGAAAATGAAAGCAAGGGTTGCGTTTATACTGATCTTCGTCTTTGTTCTATTCGGGTTCGCCGGGTGTACACCGTCAGCGGAGCAGGAGGGAGAAGGAGATAGAGCGAGTCTTTATTTTACACCGGAGGAATATCCCCGAGTGGACGGATCGACTCTCACCATACCATTTTCGGAAGCGGTGGGAGCTGCTGTCATGAATTTGCCGATAGAGGAGGCGCGCCAGCACATCCTGCATAATACCACTCACAATGCCTATGTCAATTTAATCGAGGGCAGGGCAGATATCATTTTTGTCACGCCGCCTTCAGAGGAAGAGTTGGCCTATGCGGAACAGAACGGGGTTGAGCTTGAAGTCATTCCTATGCTGAGAGACGGGTTTGTCTTCTTTGTCAATGAAAGCAACCCTGTGGACGGTGTGGACTTCCAGGATATCGTCGATATCTATTCCGGAAAAATCACCAACTGGAAACAACTTGGCGGCGAGGATAAAAAAATCATCGCCTATCAGAGAGAAGAGAATTCAGGGAGTCAGACGGGAATGCTGAAAATGGTTATGAAGGATACGCCTATGACGGAGGCGCCGAAAGATCTGATGATCGGCGACATGGGGTCGATTATCGACGCCGTGGCCCTTTATGACAACGACGTTTCCGCCATGGGCTATTCCTATTACTATTACGTAAAAAACATGTGGGGAGATGAGCACATCAAGCTGCTGGCCGTAGACGGAATAGCGCCTACCGACGAGACTATCGGCAGCAACAGCTATTCTATCGTATCCACCACCTATATGGTGCTTCGCTCGGATGAGCCTGAGGGGAGCAACGCCAGGCTTCTGGCGGACTGGATTCTCACAGCGGAAGGGCAGGAGATTGCCCGGGAGAACGGCTATGTTCCATTACAGTAAGCCTGCCTGCCGGCAGAAACAGGCCCATATCCGCGGCAGCGTACGCTATATTTTTCTTCTTCTGAGCCTGCTTCTTGTTCTTACCCCTTTCGGTTGCGGAACACCCTCCGGCGATCTTCCAAAAGATTCGGTGAATGGTGGGACCGGCGACACGGGAGGGAAGGGGCAGGAGACCGTTTCGAGAAGCGGTAACCCGGTGAATGCGCCGGTGGAGTTTTTCTACACCGTTCAGAACCCTATAGAAACGGTTTCTGAAGAAATCACCGAAGGCAGTGATGAGGAAAAAGGGATTGAGGTCAAGCACAATCTCATCTCCATTTACGGACTTTTGGATAAAGAGGTGGAGAAAAAAATCAACGACAGGATAGTGGAAGCTTACGAAAAACTCAAGTCGAGGGAGCTCCCGCCTTTCCGGGGCATTAAGGCGGCCATTCCGGAGGATGCTATGTTGATCAGCGATAGTATTCTTTCAGATGTCATGGCCAACTATAATAATGTCCTGTCTATTTCTATGAGCCGGTGGACTTCCTATTCCGTTCCGGATGACGAGGGCAATCATATAAGGAACGCGGAATGGGGCACCTATAACAATCAGCAGTTTGTCTCAGTTCAGGAGGGATTGAGTTTTGATTTGAACACAGGTGAGGAAATCGCTCTGGCGGATGTATTTGCCGACAACGTAGACTATCTGTCTCAACTCAACGATATAGTGGCGGAAAGGCTGGATATAAACAGAGCTCAGGATGAGGATTACTGGGGGCATTGGTACGGGATAAAATTAGCCGCGCCTTTCAAAGGACTCCGCCCGGACCAGAAATTCTATTTGGCAGACAGGGGAATATACCTGATCTTCGATTACAACATGCCGGAGTTTTACCTGAGAGATTTCAGCTCCTGGACTATGGATCTGAACTACCGTGACATGAATAAAACCGCAGCCATAACGGAGCGTTTCTACGATGAGGGAAAAAACATATATACTTCCCGGACTCATCCCAAAATGTCTCTGCTTGACAGCAACCACTCCTCTGCGGTGCCTTTGAAAAAGCAGGAATATGAGGATGGGAAAATAAGAGTATACAATTATACGCGAAGCTCTCCGCAATTCCCGGAAAAGCTAAAGGATATCCTGCTGGAGGAGTCGAAGCCTTTGCAGAAGGAAATTGACGAATTGAACAGAATGATAAAGGAAGAGAGCTTATACGGCGATGAAGAGGTCAGCGGTTATTATGAACAACAAATCTCCGGGAATTTGATAGGCCGTTATGCCACCCTTACAAAACATACAAATGGAGGAGCGGGGAGCCATTGGTTTTTCCAACTGAAGTATCGCACATGGGATGCTGACTCGGCGGAAGAATTGACCTTAGAGGACATGTTCAGAGAGGGCTTTGATTACCAGCCTCTGCTCAGGAAGACCTTCCAAAAGGCCATTGAGGATAACGGGGGCCTTTACATAGGAGGAAGGGAGCTGTCTCCCGAAGAAGGGGAACAGCACCTGGATAGAGTGCTGTCCGGTGAGTTGAGCTTTTCTCCCGGAGTGGATTATTTATGGATCGCTGCCGGCGATATGGAGTTTTCCGGTCAACGAAGAGAGTCTCTGCACACCAGCCTTTCCTTTGAGGAGATCGGATATGAAAATCTGACCATCTTTGATGAGAAGTGATTGCCAGAGCTGCGGGGAACGGCGTCCTCTCCACATCTCTGTCATCCGGAGCGCTCCCACTTAAAGGCGATGACGCCGGCGATCATCAATCCGAGGCCGACCCACTTATTCCAGGTGAAAGGAACCTTTTCAGCTCCCAGCCAGCCGAAGGCATCGATGATGGCTGCCACCAGCAGTTGGGAAATGAGTATTACGGCGATGGCGTGGGTAGGGCTCAAGTGGCCTATGGCCAGCATGACCGTAATAATGATGACAGCTCCAAGAAAGCCTCCGGACCAGTAGATTTTTTTAACGTCCATCAAGCCGGAGAAGTCACCTTTACCCAAAAGCCACATGGCGATAAGGCCAAATGCCAGCGCTGTTCCCTGAACAAAGACGTTGGATTCGTAGAGACCGATCTTTTCACTTAATCTGGTATTGATTACGCCCTGCAGGCTCATGGCCGCTCCGGCGATCACACTCATAATAGAGCCTAACATAAAAACACCTCCGAGGTTCAGCCAATAGAATGCGCAAAAATCATGCTGAGTATACATAAAACTCAGCATGATTTTAAAAGGAGATGCTTTACTTTAATCTCAATACAGATTTATAAAACAAGACCGCCTTCCCCAGCCTCCACCCCGGTAGGAGACCAAAGAAGGCGTATAATGGTGGGCAATAGAATCAGGAGAGGAGATGGTACATCTCTCCTTTGACAGGCGCAGGCCTACTGTACCGGCTGTACAGCGACAACAGCCTTTGGAGTGTAGAACAGCTGAGAGCAATAGATTCTTCCAGTCTCACTCTCATAGTATCCAATGCCTATGTATGTAAAGTCAGGATCAAGAATATTGGCTTTATGACCTTTTGAATTCATCCATGCTTTCACAACCGCCTCTGGTGTTCTGAATCCATAGGCGAGATTTTCTCCTGCTGCTCTGTATTGCAGTGTATATTCGGCAAGGACTGTAAAGCTTCTGGTTCCATCGGGTCTTGTATGGCTGAAGACTTGTCCGGACTCACGAGCTCTGACATCAGAGGCTTTCGCAAGGACATCCATCGATGCAAGAGGTGCGATTCCTGCTTTAGCGCGCTCGATGTTGACCAGTTGGACTACCTCTTCTTTAAATTCTGCTACAGCCTTTTCAGCTTCTGTCATTTCCGCTGCTACGGTACTCGCTGCAGTTTGGATATTTTGCTCCGATTCAACCGCATAAGCGCTGACGGACAGAGCGGACAAGCTTATGGTCAACACCAGAAGAAGTGCAGATAGTCTGCGGAGTCTGTTTGATTTCATTTTTAATCTCCCCTTTACTTTAGTGGTTTGACTACTTTGAAAGTAAAAATGGGGGACTCCGCCATTAATACTTTCGGCAACCGGCTGTCATAACCCTGCGGTAAGTGCCGCAGTGGCTTTAGACCCTTGGCTTTGCGTCTCTGCCTTTCGGCAGGTTTGCCTTTTTCGTTGTATTTCTGTGTTTTCTGTCTGCTGCGTGTTATGTTATTCTGCGATTTCGCAGATGTGCAAAACCTTGGATGCCGCACAAACGGAAATAAAAAACTTCGTTCGGGTTCCCGAACGAAGCTCATCGTTTCACGCAAAAAAGATGAAAAACCTTCGGCAACCGGCTGTCATCATCCTACGGCATACACCGTAAAGACCTTAGACCCTTGGCTTTGCGTCCTTATCTTTCGATAAGTTTGCTATTATCGTGGCGGTTTCAAATTATCTTTGATACCTTTATATTTTGACTATAAATGAAACCGCGGGGCTTGTCAATATATTCTTGCGGGAATTTGAAAAAGAATTTTACGTTGATTTCACGCGTGTTTGTCACGATTTTCGGATGGGGGAGAGACGGTGTATTCTGCCGTTTATTTGCCAGTAGCCAGCTATAGAAATGGACGGTTTTTTTGGCGCTCTATTTGGATACAACCGCAAACTTCAAAATAAAGAAAATAGTGCTGATTATTTGCGAAAAAGGCAGCAATGAATTCGCTCCCTTTGTGAACATCATGGCAAATACGAATAATTTAGGATCACTTCGCCTGCGGCCTCACAACGGCGAATACGCTTGTATTCTTCCGATGTCGGTAATATAATAAAACCATATAAATCTTGTCGAAGCAGATGGTGAACGTATGCGTCCAGAAAAAATTGAGTTTTATAACGGCCTGCCGGTTCGGGCTTTTGCCCGGGCGGACAACCATCTTCCTTATCACTGGCACGATGCGCTTGAAATTGTGCAGGTGCTAAAGGGTTCAGTCAACATCGGCATGGGCAGCGATGAAATGCCGCTAAAGCCAGGCGATATTGCCATTGCGAACATGAATGAAATCCACCGCATGATTGGAGACGGAGAGGATGAAGTCCTGTTCATCCAGATAGACGCCGGTTTTTGCCACAGCGTCCTGCCTGACCAGTATCTGTTTCTCTACTGCTGCTCCACCTACCACGAAGCACAAGCGCCGGAAAAGTACGGCGTCCTCAGAGAGTACATCACCCGGCTGGTTGTTCTGCTGACCGCAGGGCCGCAGGCTGCCGACAGCAATGCCGTGGAAGCACTCCTGAAAGAAATGCTGGCCTATACCGCATACAGCTTTGACCTGCTGCGCTGGGGCTTCGGCACCGAACCTTTTGACAAGAAACGGGTGGAAAGGCTTCGGCAGATCGCCCGGCAGACCAGTGACACAGAGGTGCAAAAGCGTCTGACGGAGCTTGCCGACGAGGTAGGTATCAGCATCTATCACCTGTCTGCCGACATCAAGGAAAAATTCAATATGTCTTTTCGTGAGCTGCTGTTCTACGGCAGGTGTGAGCGCGCGGCGAGGCTGCTGCTTGGCACCGACATGCGCGTCATGGAGATTGCATTGGACTGCCGTTTTTCCGACCCCAAATACCTTATTAAATTTTTCCGGCGCTTCTTCCACGCCACCCCCTCGGGCTTCCGGAAGCTCCACCGGGCGGATAGCGCGGCTATTGCCCGGCAAACGCAATACAGGGACATACCTCTCGGCCATGCCGTCCAGCTTCTGTCGGCGTATGGCGACGGAGATCAAATAGAATAACCGAATGAACATGCTCAACAAATAACCCGCTTAACCGCGGGTTATTTGTTTGCAAAAAACTTAACTTTTTTCCTCCGATCATAAAAACGTCAATGAAACGCTTTCCTCAATACAGTAATGTTATTGCATGAGGAAAGGAAGGCGATGATGAATGTACCCGGAAAATATTTTGTTTACACAGAGAAAACCGGTCATAGCCAAAGTGGTGCGGATCGACGAGTATCCCTACCACTGGCACAGCGCCGTAGAAATTATTCTTGTGCTGGAGGGCACGGCGGAAGTTACCCTGTGCGGTGAAACCCACCTGCTGGAAGAAAATGAGCTTGCCGTGGTCAACGTGGATGAGCCGCACCGCATCAAAAAGAACGGCGGCACAAACCGGCTGCTGCTTTTGCAGATAGACCCGGCTTTCTGCGGCAGCGTCGATCCTGATTTTGTCTATGTGCTTTTTCAGTGCTGTTCCACTTACCATGAGGCCGAAGTACCCGAAAGATACCACGCTTTGAAAGAGCACATCGCCCGGCTGGTGCAGCTTCTCCCGGATGATGAAGAATGTTCATATGATGAGGTCGCTGTAAAAGCTCGCCTTGCGGAATTGTTGGTCTATATGACCGACAACTTCGACTATCTGCGTTACGGTGCGGGGACGCAGCGGATCAGAGACCTGCAGGTGCAGCGGTACAGGCAGATTTATGAGCATGTCCGGCAGAAGCCGCTGGCGCTCAACTCTTTTGCGCAAATGGCGAGGGACACAGGAATTACACAGCAGCACATGTCCAACGACATCCGGGAGAAATACAGCTTTACCCTGCGGGAACTGATATTCAGCGGCTATTGTATGCAGGCGGCCCGGATGCTGCTTTCCACCGACGAATTGATTTACGAAATTTCAACGAAATGCGGATTCTCCGACCCGAAATATCTCATCAAGTATTTCAAGATTTTTTATGGCTGTACGCCTTCGGACTTCCGCAATCGGCACAATGTCGGGCTGGAGGGACTGGCGGCCCAGACGCGGGTTGAGGATTTCCCTCTGTCCTGTACAAAAATATTTTTGATTTTATCTCCAAACCTTAAAAGCGTCAATGCGCGATTTTGAAAAAATCTATAGTATAGAAATCGGCAAAGAAAACAACGGCCCTATGACTAAAATCGGGGCGAAAAATTCATTTCATACGATAGGAGGACGAGAACAGTGGGATGTATATTTCGGAAAACAACGGCCCTGCTCCTGGCGCTCTGCATGATCGCCGGCATGACGGGCCTGCCGATAACAGCTTACGCGGAGGGACTTGACAACGGCGACGGTGATGCGGCTATTGTCGCAACCGACACCAAAGAATTCCCGGTGACGGTGCTGAAAGAGGGCGAGCAGGGGTTGTTGTTCGGGCTGATGTCCGTGACATGGGTGGGCGACGGTCTAAGCGAAGCCACAGCTTTTCAGGTATCGTCGGCGGAGCACCTTGCGGATATTCCTAATCAGGGATTGGATAAGCACTATATTCAGACTATGGACATCACGCTGCCTGAACCGGCCGCAGGCGAAAGCAACTGGACGCCTATCGGGAGTTACGACAATCCCTTCGATGGAACCTACGACGGCGGCGGCTTCAGCATATCCGATTTGACCACCACAACAGGCGGAGGCCTTTTTAACTTTATTATGAACGGCACTGTTAAAAACCTGCGGATAGAAAATGCTGACGTAACAGGAGGCAGTAATGTAGGAATTCTGGCCAATATTATCGCAGGCAAGGAAGGCGCCCCCGAAAGAGGCGGAAAGATTATTAACTGCTCCACCAGCGGCAGAGTCACCGGACTAAACCGGATTGGCGGGCTTGTCGGCGGCATTCAGCTCAATGGGAGTTTTATCCGGTGGTCTTCCTCCGCGGCTGAAGTGACCTCAACAAGTTATGAAAGCGGCGGACTGGTTGGCTTCATGTTATTTGATGTGGCGGTGCGGGACAGTTACGCCACAGGCACTGTTAACGGCCCGATGACCGGCGGGTTAATCGGACGCATGGATAATGGGAGAGTGGAACGCAGCTATGCCGCCGGAAGAGTATCCGGCAGCATCACTCAAGGCGGTCTGATTGTCGTGAAGAACGGCGGGACTGTTCTTGATTCCTTCTATGACACTTCAGCCACCGAACAGGACAGCTCCGCGGGAGGCACAGGGAAAAGCAAAGAGGAAATGCAGCAGCAGGCTACTTATTCTAACTGGAACTTCTCCAATATTTGGAGTATAGATGAGGGTTCGGCTTATCCCGTCCTGCGGGATTTAAACGGCTCTTATACTGTAAGCTATGTCGGCAACGGAGGCGCCGGTTCGGTTCCTGAGGATGTTGTGAAGGCGGGCATCTCATACACCCTGCCGGGTCCTGATGCGTTCACTCCGCCGACTAACTTTGCGTTCGGAGAATGGAACACGGCAGCGAACGGTACAGGCATCGGTTATGAATCAGAATCCACAATAACCATGCCTGCGGAAGATATGGACTTGTACGCGATTTGGAAGCGGATTCCCATCGATTGGGAAGGTGAAGGTACCATTGAAGAGCCGTGGAAGGTATCTTCATCCGCTCATCTTGATGCGATTCGGGATAATCCGAGCGCCCACTATATCCAAACGGAGGATATCGATCTGGCGGGGTTTAGCAGCTGGGTGCCTATAGGAACCGCAGACGCCAGATTCAGCGGCACATACAACGGCAACGGCAAGACCATCTCCAGCTTAAAGATCAGCGAAGGCCCGCGATATTCGGGATTATTCGCCTACGTCGACAACAGCGGGATACTGACGAATATCAGGCTGGAAAATGCTCAGATTTCTTCTTCGGGCACCGAATACCATGCCGGAAGTCTTGTGGGGCAGAACTTTGGAAATGTTACCGCATGCAACACGATAAACCCGTCAGTTTCAATAAATGGCACATACGCCACCGGCGGCGGTCTGGTCGGTTATAATGCGGGAAGCGTCAGCAACAGCTACAGCACCGTCGGCAGTGTAACCGGGAGCGGAGATTCCCGTGTTGGAGGTCTGGTTGGTCGAAATGGCAACACCAAAACTGTTAGATATTGCTACAGCACCACGTCTGTAAACGGTCCGGTCAGGGGAGGGTTAATAGGGTGGCAGGAAGGCTCTGTCACAAACAGTTATTATGATCAGAATACCTCGGGTCAATCCGATAGCAACAAAGGGGTACCCAAAACCACAACTGAGATGAAACAACTGGAGACTTTTACAGACTGGGATTTTGCGGATGTATGGAAGCTGCATGAGGACAACAGTTATCCCAAACTGCAATGGGAATCGGCATGGACGATGGACGAAGAAATCAATGCCGCCAGGCATGCTCTCAACTGGGGTCTGATTGGCGGAGGTAATTCTGCGCCGGACAATGTGACAAACAATTTAAGCATTCTGCCGGAAGAAGGGGCAAAAGGAACTGCCGTGAGCTGGAGCGTAACGCCTGAGCAAACATGGCTGACTGATTCCGGCGCAGTCACAAGGCCCTCCCTCGGCGCAGGCAATCAGACAGTATCGTTAACCGCCACAGTCAGTAAGCCGGGAGGAACGACTTTAAATAAAATATTTAATCTCACCATCAAAGCTGGAACTCCTGATGACGATGACATCAGCGAAGCTGTCACGGCATTGGAATGGGAGGATATCCGCGGTGCGAACACGGATATAGATAATGTGACGACGGATCTGGAACTGCCTGGGGCAGGAGAAAACAGCACCGTTATAACCTGGAGCGTCTTTCCGGAGGGCTATATCAATACCTCTGACGGTACGGTCACCCGTCCTAATTCTGAAGACGAAGATGAGGAGATAACCCTGACCGCTACCATTAGTAAAGGCACAGGAACACCTCAGACCAAACAATTCGAACTGACTGTCAAGGCTTATACCATAGACGAAGATATTGACCGGGCTGTTGACGCTCTGACCTGGGCCGTCATCAGCAATGGAAACGCCCAGAACGGAGTAACGGGAAATCTGGTGAACCCGCTGCCGACATCGGGAACCAACGGCACCTCCATTATCTGGAGTGTCGGTGTTGAGGGATGGCTCAATGCATCTGATGGAACCGTCACCCTGCCTGCTCTTTATCAGGGACCACAAACGGTCGTTTTAACCGCCACTGTCAGCAAGGGCGGAGGAACACCGCAGGCTAAGAGCTTTACGATTATCGTCATTCCGGCTGCTGTTGATTGGGGAGGCGGAGATGGAAGTGAAGAATTTCCTTACCTGGTTTCCTCAGCCGATCATCTTTTCAGTGTGCGCTTTTATCTCGGTCAGGATGTCTATTTTAAACAAACGACAGATATAGACATGGAGGGAACGGATTACAGCAACTGGCCGCCAATCGGAACATCCGATTCTCCTTTCGCCGGTACCTACGACGGTGACGGTAAGACCATCAGCAATCTGGTTGTAAATAACCCCGACGGGAATCACCAGGGACTTTTCGGGTTTATCCTGGGCGGTACTGTCCAAAACCTGCATGTAGAGAATGCTGATATAACAGGGAAGCAGAACGTGGGAATATTGGCCGGTATTATCGCAGACAAGGAAACTTACAGCAGCGGAGGAAAGATTATTAATTGCTCCACCGGCGGCACAGTCACGGGTATTGACCGGGTCGGCGGGATTATCGGCAGTCTCCAGCATGACGGGGGCTTTATCAGCGGTTCTTTCTCCACGGCTGAAGTAACGGCGACAGGAACTGGTGGTCTCGACGGTTATGCGGGCGGTCTGTCCGGCTCTGTATACTTTGCTGTGCAAATCCGGGACAGCTATGCCTCAGGTCCTGTGGGCGGCCTGCGGGCCGGAGGACTGATCGGATATCTGCATAGCGGTGAAGCACTGCGCTGTTATGCCGCCGGGGAGGTAACAGGCAGTCCTTTGGCAGGCGGTCTGGTTGCCGTCAAGGATGGCGGTACGGTTACCGATTCTTATTATGATACCGGGGCCACCGGGCAGACTGCTTCCGCCGGCGGGACAGGAAAAACCACGGCAGAAATGAAACAGCAAAGTACATATGCAAACTGGGGTTTCACAGACGTCTGGAAAATCGGCGAATCCGTTTCCCTGCCGTCTCTATTCTGGCAGGACTGGACTGTTGCCGAAGAGATTACCGCAGCCAAATACACCCTGACCTGGGAGGATATCCGCGGGAGCAATGGCGCCATGAACAGCGTGATATCCAATCTGAGTCTGCCATCCTCCGGCGAAAAGGATACAATCATAACCTGGAGCGTACCGTCGGAACAAACATGGCTGACCGCTGATGGCACGGTTACCCGTCCGCTTTATACGGAGGAGGATGAAACCGTCGCCCTCACCGCCATTTTCAGCAAGAGCGGCGGAGCGGGTCAGTCCAGAGACTTTACCCTGACCATCAAAAAGGCGGACACGCCCACCAATGAGGAAACTGTTACGCTGGATCACGCAGCATTGACATGGGATATCATCAAAAATAGTAACACCTCTGAGAATCAGATAACCGGAAATCTGAACCTGACGGTCACAGGAACATACGGTTCTGAGATTGCCTGGAGCGCTGATCCGACTGGCCATATCAACACAGCTACAGGCGCGGTCACCCGTCCGCTCTACAATCAGCCGGACGCTGTAATCACCCTGACAGCTGTTGTCAGCAAAACGGGAGCTGAGCCGCTCAGCCGCACTTTCAATCTGACGGTGAAAGCGGCGGCGGCTACAGAGACCCAGGCTACCGAAGAGACTCTGGCGTGGCTGACCTGGGATATTATCAAAGGGGATAATGACTATGCGAATAACGTTAAAACGAATCTTAACCTAACTACAACAGGTCTGTACGGCGCTACTATAACCTGGTGGAATGTATCGGGGAGCAGCACCATCTACGTGTCTACCGGAGTGGTGGACAGGCCGTCAACTGCCTGGGGTGATCAGAACGTAACCATCAAAGCCGATATCCAAAAAGGCGCAACGAAGCTGGAGAAAGAATTCTATCTGACCGTCAAGGCCGTAGATCTGACGGACCTTCAATGCGTTTTGGCAGATAACGCCAGCCTGACCTGGAATACAATCAAAGGCGCAAACAGTGAAGAAAATAATATAACGCTTAACCTTGCATCTCTTCCGACGACGGGAGCCAACGGCACAACCATCACCTGGGCCGCGATGCCTGCCGGACAAAGCTGGCTGTCCATTCCCTCCGGAGCACTCACCAGGCCGACAATGGCCGAGGGAAATCAGACCATCACTCTGACTGCCACGATCAGCAAGGGCAGCGAGCAGATAACGCATTCGCCTTTCACTCTGGTTCTGAAGGCCTCCTCCTTTGCCAGAGGGAACGGCACGGCCCAGCATCCTTACGAGATATCAAACGCCACCGAGCTTGCAAATGTCCGGAACTTTCTTGGGATAGACAATTCCAACGTCTATTTCCTTCAGACGGCGGATATTGCCTTGTCAGGCAACTGGACGCCCATTGGAGATGCTTCTGTTCCGTTTTTCGGCAAATATAACGGCGGCGGATACCGCATTTCGGGGCTGCGCGTCGACGGCAGCTACAACGATGCCGGACTGTTTGGCTATACATGGAACCCGGCCGTGCTGGAAAATATCCGGCTGACAGGCGTTTACATCCGCTCCAATACAAATAATATCCAAAGCTTGGGCGCCCTTTGCGGCTATAACAGAGGGACGGTAAAAAATTGCTCCGCCGAGGGTGAGGTGCTTGCCGTTTATGGCACAGTTCAGGCAAGGGCAGGCGTTCTCATCGGATATAACGCGGGAACGGTTGAACGCTGCTTTTCCGCCGGTTCGGTCTCTATCAGCGGCTACAGCTCAACCCATGCCGGAGGTCTTGTGGGAAGAAATGAAGGCACGATCAGAGAATGCTACAGCCGCGCCAGCGCATATGCGGGAGGCGTCAACGGATCTTCCGGCGGCCTGGTCGGAAACAACAGCAGCGGCGTCATCGAGAGAAGCTACAGCACAGGGGGCGTGAGCGGTGATGGTGCGGATCACACCGAAGGCGGCCTGGTAGGTTATCAGTCGGGAGGCAGTACTTCCGACAGCTTCTATAACAGCCAAACCTCGGGGAAAGGCGACGCCGGTAAGGGCACGCCTAAAACCACAGTGGAAATGAAGCAGCAGATGACTTTTCCCACTTGGGACTTTACCGCCGACACGGGCGCGTGGTGGATGATGGAGACTTTTACTTATCCCCTGCTCCAATGGCAGACATTAACGGCAGATGAAATCATTGTGCTGGACACCGCCGCCTTAAGCTGGGAAACCATCAAGGGCGCAAACAGTGCGGAAAATAACGTGATGACCGATCTTTCCCTCCCTGCAAGCGGGGAGAACGGCGCTTCCATCACATGGGAGGCAAGTCCCACAGGCTATATAGACAGCTCCGACGGCAAGGTTACAAGGCCCCATGATGAAGATAAAATTGTTATCCTGACCGCAAGGGTCAACCGAAGCGGCGGCACGGAGCAAACGAAGGCATTTACCCTGACCATCAAGCTCGATCCCATTCCTCCGACCACTGACGGCAGCAATAACAGCGGGGGTTCCTCCGGCGGCAGCTCAAGCGGGGACAGCGGCGTCACCGTACTTCCCGAAAAGAAACCGGATCAGCCCGTCAAGGTTGGTGTAACGGTTATTTCCATGACCGGTAACAACGGCCTTGCCAGCGTCACCGTGTCGGATCAGACCGTAAAGGACGCCATCGCAAAGGCGCAGGAGGAAGCGAAAAAGCAGGGAAATACAGCAAACGGCATCGGCGTTGCTCTTAACGTAAACATGCCGCAGGGGTCAAGCTCACTGAGCCTTACCCTCTCCCAAACCGCATTGCAGAGCCTGACGGGCGCCAATGCGCAGAGCTTGGAGATCGGCGGCGGTATTGCCTCCCTGGGTCTGAATCTGGAAGCCCTCAAGGAAATCCAGAAGCAGAGCAGCGGAGATGTGACCATCACCATCAAGCCGGTACAGAACCTCTCCGAGGCGGCCAGGAAGCTCATCGGCACAAGGCCGGTGTACGACGTGACCATAAGCTGTGTCAAAGACGGCAAGACGGTGAACATCACCTCGCTGGGTACTGAAAGCGCCACACTTTCCTTCCCGTACACACCGGGCAAAAACGAAGCTGTGGGCTGGCTGTTCGGCGTGTATGTGGATGGCAAGGGCAACGTGACGCGCATCCCCGGCTCCGCCTATGACGCAAACAGCGGAAGCATCCTGCTGGACACCGGTCACCTCTCCGTCTACGGCGTGGGTTATACCTCGCCATCGGAGAAGTATACCGACATCGCTAATCATTGGGCAAAGGAGAGCATCGATTACGCGGTGGGGCGCGGATTGTTCAGCGGCACCACCGAAAAGACCTTCTCACCCAATACGGTGATGGATCGCGGGATGCTCGTTACCGTCCTCGGCAGACTGGCCGGTGCGGATGTGAGCGGCTATAAGACCAGCAGCTTCAGCGATGTGGCGGCGGGCAAATACTATCTGCCCTATGTGGAGTGGGCTTATAAGAAAGGCATCATCAGCGGTATCGGAAACGGCAGGTTCGCTCCCGAAAGGGCTGTCACCCGTGAGGAAATCGCCCTGATCCTGCAAAACTACCCCAAAGCCACCGGCTACACCCTACCCGTCATCCGCGAGGCCATCACCTTTGCGGACAACAGCAGTATCGGCAGCAGTTACGCATCGGCAGCCAGAGCCATGCAGCAGGCAGGCATTATGATGGGCGGCAGCGGCAATAAATTCAATCCCAAGACCGGAGCCACCCGCGCCGAGGTTGCGACTATGCTCCGCCTCTATGTCAAGCTGACCATTGATCCCTCCACCGCCCAGGGCTGGGTGCTGAACGACGACGGCCGGTATATGTACTATAAAGACGGTAAGCTCCTCATCGGCTGGCAGACCATCGACGGTGTGAAATATTATTTCTACAGCACAGGCGTTTTACAAACCGGCTGGGTGAAGGACGGCAATAACTGGCGCTTCTACTCTGGCAACAAGGCTCTGGTCGGCTGGTGGAACATCGGCAGCGAAACGAACAAAAAATGCTATTACTTCGATGTGAACGCCGTCATGGTTTCGGGCAAGTGACCCCAGATCGACGGCAAGTGATATTACTTCTACTCTGACGGCTCCCTCGCCAAGCACCAAAGTGGACGGCTATGAGGTAGGCCCGGACGGGGCGAGAAAAACAAGAGGAGATTGAGGAGGATCCTCAGGCGTTGACGCGGGGCCATAATATTCCTCCGGCGTCAGTCCGTCGATATCCGCCAGCCTGGCCCGAATGATAAGTCTGTGGCTGGAGACCACATAAGGAGTGCAGGTGACGATGGTGAGCACATAATCCTCACCATCCACATTTCTCAGTACCCAGGTCTCCTCCGGCAGGACGTCAAAGCTGTCATACACTTTATAGGTGTAAGTCACGCCGCCGGAGTTGATGATGATATTGTCGCCGGCAGTCAATTTATCCACGTGGCGGAATGGAAAGGAACGATGTCCGGCCACGGCGCAGTTGCCCTTCTGTCCGGGGGCGGCAGTGCCGGGAATATGACCCACGCCGTACTTCAGCTGCTTATCCACTCCTTCCAGAAAGTGTTGGGATAAGCGCAAAGCCGGAATCTTAAAGGAGCCCAGCACCACATACTGCTTTGCCAGATCCGCCGCGGAGGTGGCCGCTTCGTCTCCCGGGAGCACGCCTTCAGAAGGCTCTGCTGCATTGGAAGAAGGGAAGTCTCCAAAAACTATGGAAGCGCCGGCATCCTCTTCGTCCAGGGCCAGAGGCGCGGGATCCGGAGTGGCGTCCTCACTCTGACTGGCGGTGCCGAAGAGAATTCCCCATGGGTAATCGCCGGACTCCAGCACCAGGGCAACGGCCAAAAGCAAAATCCCCAGGGCCATAACCCCCAGGGCGGCGATTTCAAAAATGCTGCGCTTCCGCTTTTCCTTTTTCCCCATGCCATACCTTTCTTATTTGGAACTTCTTATGAGAAATCATAGCATCCGGCATAAAAAAAAGCAATGCATCGTATCATAGTAGGGCGGAAAAAGCATTCCGAAAAATCAACTCGCAGGCAGTGAGGGTAAAGGGGAGGATCTTCTAGGGAAAAATATGCCTAATTTTTCAGATTTATCTGTTTACTTTGTTGACAAGCGGGTACTATTGTAGCATAATTAGCACACATCAAAATAAAGATTTCGGCAAACCTGTTGAAAGACAGGGGCGCAAAGCTTTGGAGCCTGGAATTAAGCGACTTCTTTCAGAACAGCTTAATGAGGCAGTCCGGCCGCATTGGAAGCATAAAAAATGTTTCCGGGCGGCTGTTTTTTTTTCGGCAGGAAGAGTCGTTTCCCGCTGAATGAACCCCAGTCGTTATTGCTACACAGCAGGGCAGAGCCCCCGGACGGCGGCGTATCGAGAGTATCGGCGGTCCGGATGACGAGTAAAAAACAATTTTGGCATAAATGAAACACTATATTGAAGGGAGATGAGATCAATGAAAAGAGTTTCGAAAAAGATACTGAGCTTTTTCCTGATGTTCCTTTTGGTCTTCAGCGTGATCCCCGCCGGGGCCAGTGCGCTAGGTCCGGGACTGGAGATTGCGGAGGCGGATGCAGATCCTATCACGACCCCGCCGACTAAGCTGGAAGACGGCCAGGTATGGACGGACAAAAGTGTAGCTTACGACGATGACGGGGAGTTCATTGTCACTTTGAAAGCGGTAGGACAAAATTTTAGCAGGGAGGAAGACGTACGGGAATCCATTGATGTGGTTCTGGTGCTCGACCTGTCATTATCGATGAATTTGGGCTCGCCAACGAGATTAAGCAAGGTGAAAACAGCGGCGCAGAATGCTGTTGATATCATTTTGAACGCAAATTCAACAGGAATGGATAACCGCGTGGCTCTTGTGACTTACAGCAGCATGGCTCAGGTAGAGTTGGATTTCCTGCAGAATGCGACTACAATAAAAAATAGAATCGGAAATCTCAGTGCTATTCAATCCACTAACATTCAGAACGCTTTCCTCGTTTCACAGGAGTTAATTGAAGATAGAACTGACGAGAGCAGAAAGCCCATCATCATATTGCTGAGTGATGGAGCGCCGACTTACTATCACACCAGTTTTATCGACCATGGAACCTATAGCAACCCGAGCTACAGAGCCGGAGGAGGGAACCCCAACAATACTTCGGGAACCCATGTTTGGCAGACAGTCCAGCAGGCCATGAAAGCCAAGACTGAGGTTGATAATCTGGACATCTATACCATTGGTTTTGCGGTAGATATAGATGGTTATGGTGCTTTTGCCAGGGCCACGCTGATGCCCACGGTGGGAAATATGGAAGATTATCTGCCTGGCGGTGCAACGTTTAACCACGAATATTGGTCTGAGGGTAGCACGATAGATGGGGATGCTGATGCGGCGGCGGTCTTCCAGGCCTTTGTCGATATCCTAAACGACTATACAAGCACCAATCCACTGCAGTATTCTGAAGAAAATGAGCGCTATGAAGATGTGGTTATAACCGATACAATCGGTGCAGGCTTCGAGCTCATGGATGCGGATAACTTGCCTAACGGTTTGGACTATGATGAAGAGACCGGTGTCGTTACCTGGACCATCCCTGGAAATGAGCTGAAAACCATGGCTCCAGGCAGTACGAGCATTACCCTGTTTAACGAAGTTGAATTCAAAGTCAAACTCAGAGATTCTGCAACAACGGGAACCACTTATGAAACCAATGATGGTGCAGAAGCTTCCTTTAAGGTTGCCGAAGATAACCCCTATAATAATGACGACCCAGAGGAACCTTCATTCAGAAATGAAGAAAATACAACAGTAGAAGGCACGGATATCATCCAGAACCTGCCTAACACAGGCTGGATAAGGCTTCAGAATACCCCCTCGACCATGATAAAGGTCACAAAGGAAGGGCCTGAAGGGACAGTTCGTACTGGTGAATCCGTGGAGTACACTATCATCATCAAGAACATCCAAGATGAGGACTTTGATCTGGTGAGTGTCACAGACGATTTCTTTGTCGGTTATGGTAACGAGGGCGAGGATAGAGACTATACTGTATCCGTTATTGAATACAGCGTACCAGGCGGGGCCAAGGAGTCCATTGAATTTGATTCCGATATGATTGATCCGGATACTGGAACAATTTCCTTCGACTCGGGGATTCCCTTGGAACCCGAAGAGGAAGTGATCATTACCTACACGGTGACTTTCCATAAAGCGGATGACTACCCGAATACAGCGAAGGCAGTTGCCATATTCGGAGACCGGGAAATATCCGATGAGGATAATTGGGACGTAAGAGTTAAAGATCCTTCTAATCTTGATGTGATCAAGAAGGTCAACGGCGGCAATGAGGTTACCGTAAGATCCGGCACCACTGTTACCTATACGGTGAAAGCAAAGAACATCGGTAATGTTACTCTTGAAAGATTGAGCCTTGAAGATGAGATGTTCGCACTTCCCGATTTCGAAATAGCCGGACTGGTTTTGCTGGATGAAGAGGATAATCCCACGGATACATCTCTCACAGCGAGGCATGATGAGGAAAATCCCAATGTCATTCACATCTATCAACAAGCAGCAGAGGTTGAGCCTCATGCGGTGCCGCATAGCAGCAGGAGCGAAGCTTCGCGCAGCCGCGCAGTTCCTGAAGTCGCAGCGCTTGTAGAGCTGGGCGATGAAGATGATGGCGACACTGGCAACGATGGCGGCTCCAATGGAGATGACGACGGCGACGACAATAATGATGACGGCAACGATGACACTGACGGCGGTGACGATGGAGACGGCAATGACAACGGGGATGCCAACGACGATAACGATGACGGCAATGACAATGGAGACGCCGACGAAGGTGATGATGGCGACGACGAAGGGAACGGCAATGACAACGACGATACCAACGGCGGCGAAGATGATAACAATGACACCAACGGTAATGGCAATGACGGTGAAGGCGGTAACAACGGCAACGGCGACAATGGCAACGGTCAAGACGAGCCGGAGCTGGTAGGGTTACAGCTTGAGCCGGGAATGTCAGTACTGCTGACCTACACACGGGTTATGACACAAGACAATGTTAACATTGTTATCGCTAGTGCGTATGAGGAAGGCGAAGATGAGCCCTTAACCGATGAGGATTCCGCCAAAGTGAATATCAGACGGCGTACTCCTAATCCGCCCACTCCTCCCACTCCGCCGACTCCCCCGGAACCCCCCGCTCCCCCCGAACCCGAACCTGAGGACGATGGAGACATCTTAGGTGACACGGACAAAGACGACGATACCGGCGTAGCCGGCGACGCCGACAAGCTGCCCCAGACCGGCGGAATGTCAGCCTCGACCATGCTGGGACTCTTCGGCGTCCTGCTGGCAGCGGGAGGCGGTACGGCTTATATCAAATTCAGAAGAAGGAACCTTGCGAAAGCAGGCAACTAACCTTCAACTCTGATAACGAATCCCTTAAATAGTTCAACCCCCGAGAATACCGGCTCCTCCGAGCCGGTATTCTCTTTTCCAAGATAATGTGCCGCTGCAGGAGACGATGCCGGAAAGCCTTTCGCCGATTTATGTGCCTATACCGTCAGTGCCAAAAATATTATTTGTAAATTATATATTTATATGGTATATTATGGTTGTAAAGGACGGCCTCTGTTCCGCCCTGCTGCAATATCTGAAATCGAAAGGGAAACTCATTATGAAAGAGAAAAAGAATGCAGACGTTAATCAGATCTTTATCCCTCCCAAATACGACTTTATGTTCAAAGCCTTTTTCGGCTCACAGGAAAACATCTTTTTTCTGCGGCACTTTCTTGCGGCAGTATTCGGCATGGATGAATCGGAACTGCCAGAGATCTCCTTTTACAGAACTGAAGCGGAACGAAGCGACGGGAACGATAAGGGGAGCATTCTCGATCTCTGTGTAAAGATGCAGAGCGGCGAGCTGGTGGATGTGGAAATCCAGCTGCGCAATTCGGGAAATATCGTGGAACGCAGCCTGTATTACTGGAGCAAACTATATGGAAGCACATTGAAAAAAGGCGACGACTACCGACTTTTGCGCCGCTGTGTTACCATCAACATTCTTGACTACATCGCCTTTCCGTGTGATAATAAAATAAACAGAAAATGCATAATTTCAGATCTTGAAACAACGGAACAGCTTACCGACAAGCTGGAAATGTATTTCTTCGAGTTGAAAAAACTCACACATGATGAGGGCAGTCATCTCTCTCAGGAACTGGCCGACTGGCTCCGGTTTCTATCCGGCGAAGAAGATCGCCAGTTTTTACTTCTGAAAGAGCGTGACGGCGTTATGAAAGAAGCTGTAAGCCGCCTTGAGGCTTGCAGCAGCGAAGGAGGTTTCCGTACGATGTTTGATGAAGAGAAAAGAGAACGGGACAGAATCTCCCAAGATAACCTTATTCGCGATGAAAGCAGACAAGAGGGCAGAGAAGAAGGTAGGCGAGAAGGGGAAGAAAAAGAAAAGCAGAAAAATGCGATTGCCCTTCTTCGAAGGGGAGTTTCCGAACAAATGGTACAAGAATGCCTGGAGCTCACCGACGAGCAGATGAAAAATATCCTTGAAACAGCCAAGCTGTAAAATTGCGGGGCGATGTAGGCAACGTCCCCCGCAAAGGCGAATAACTCCTTTACAATAGGTGCCTGCACGAGAGAATACCGGTTCATTTGGGCCGGTATTTTCTTTGCACGTCTCGGATCAACACGATTTGCTCAGAAAAAAGCAAATGGAAATATTGGAAATGGGCGGATTCCCCCCCCGCTGAATAAAAATTTCTGCAGATGGTTTCAAAATAATTTTTATACACATAGAAATTGAAACCGTTCCTGAAACTTCACGATGCTATAGTTGCATTAAAGAAAATATAACAGCACCATTTCCCCGCCGGAAAACCGGTTCCGTACATCGAAATAACGAAGCGGGAATAAAAGGATTGCCGGCGGTTGAGAACCATACAAACAGCAATAGAATTTAAACGAAAAAACAGAGAAAATAAGATGCAGCCGGAGGAGATGAAAAAAATGAAGAGAGTACTTGAAAACCCGAAAAAAATAGTGAGCATTTTACTGATGTTCCTCATGATATTCAGTGTGTTTCCTGTGGGAGCCAATGCAGTGGGGCCGGATCTGGTGATTTCGGATTGGGACACGGATTCCGCTGCGCCATCACTTCCCGATCATTTGGAACCGGGTGAGGTGTGGACTGACAAGAGCGTAGAGTACAAAGGGGATGGCCGTTTTACCGTAACCCTGACGGCCCTTGGAAAGAACCTTGAAGATGAAACAAGAGAGCCTGTGGACGTTGTTCTGCTGCTGGACACCTCCGCTTCCATGGAAGGCGTGAAGCTGGATAGCCTGAAAGATGCCGCAACCATGGCGGTTGACATTCTGTTGGGCGTGAGCCCGGAGAATCCCGGGGGAGACAACAATGGAAACAGGGTGGCTATCGTACCTTACTCAACCAATGCACGCAGCTCGCTGAATTTCACCGATGACCGAACCAGGCTGTACAATAAAATCAATAATCGTCAGAATGGGCTGATTGCCGGCGGCGCAACAAACATCCAAAACGGCCTTTTAGCAGCGGAAACCCTTATCAGCGGAAGGTCGCAAGTGGAAACCAATAAGCCTGTCATCATTTTATTCAGCGACGGACAGCCAACCTACTATCATAACAACTTCACCGGCCACACACCGGAAAACCGTCAGGGCGATGGTAAAAATGCAAGCACCACCGGCGTCCATGTGTGGCAGACGATCCTCCAGGCCATGGAGGCAAAAGCCAATATTCCGGCCCTGAAGATATATACCATCGGTTTCGATGTGGATGACAACGAGCATGCAGAGGCGACTCTGATGCCTACTGCTCAAAATACCGGCAAATGGACCTGGTCCGCGGAAACGAGAGTAACAGAGCAGACCCGAGTAGCCCAATACTATCAAGATATAGACAAGACACAGTGGCATCGCACAGTCAATACATATACCTCAAGTGCCGCCTATGTGGGCGACAAGTATGAGGCGCCGACAGACCCGGTAGACATCAGCGACGATCCCGCCTGGGAGCAGGTCAGCGGATACAGCGAATCTCCCGAAACCGAGAGATGGGAAGACGCCTTATGGTACAGATACGGGTCCATATTTGATGTAGGAGAGGAATTTACGATAGAGATATCAAAAAAGGCTTTTACGAGAAAAATCGGGTATTATAACCAGAGTCGAACCCGCAATGAATACCGGAATGCGGAACCATTCTCTTTCAACCACAAGTACTGGGAGGATGGAAGCAGACTCGTCAGCCATTCTAACGATGAGCTTCTCGACGCATTTACCTCCATTGCCAATGCCGCGGGTGTGGCCGGGAAAAAACCTTTGAAAAAAATCAACGGGGTTTACAGCGACATAGTGGTCACCGACGTTCTGGGCGAAGGCTTTGAAGTGGCGGGAAAACTGCCGGAAGGAGTTGTACCGGAAGGTGACACTCTGAAATGGACCATTAAAGGCAGCGGGTTTAATACGATACCTTACGACAGTGACGCGGTGGACATCATCAATCAGGTGAGCTTTGATGTGCAGATTGTCGCCAACGAAGCGGGAACCTACTACACAAACTACGATTCCGAAACAGACTATGGGAATCTGGAAGTGGCCGGAGCCCGGGCAATCTTCACCCCCGCGGAGGACAATCCGTTTTATGGTGATGACGGAGGTGGAAAGGAATTTGTCACCGACGGCCAGGCCACTCTGAATATGTTCAACTCGGGCTGGTTAACGCTGACAGAGCGTTCCGAAGACGAAGAGCCCTCTGATATAAAGGTAACCAAGACAGTCAACGGTGAGGACCAGATTGCCGTAAGATCGGGAACCCGCGTCACCTACAGGGTAGAGGTAACGAATGAGGGAGATCCCATCACCAGCCTGACTCTCAAAGACAGAGCTTTCGGAGAAGCCGGCTTTGAGATCGGCGACCTGGTTCTGGTCGACGGAGCCGAGAGGACGCCCCTGAAGGTGTCAAGTCATGAGGGAGATGAAATCACTATCTCATTCATATCCGCGCCGAAGCTACACTCGATTCCGCAGGAAGTCGAATCTGCAGATGCCCCGAGAAGGAAAGGTGGGCGGTCCATTTCAAACATTCCGGTTCTTACGGATGAAGGGCCAAAAGATTCCGGTGAAGTCGCCAATGATTCCGCAGGCTCCGATACCGGAGAAGGCATAGAGAGGCCTTCGGCGGAAGAGAATAATAATGAGGAGACTTCACCCGCTATTGCTGAGAGCCTCCTGGGAACCGAGTCCGTTAACTCGGATGCGGGGCCGGTTGGTCCGCAGCCCGAAGATAAAGATGAAGCGGCAAAAGAAAAAGAAAACGATGGGAAGAGCGTACCCATTATTGACGAGAATTCCCCGGAAACCGATTCTGCTGGTTCGGAGTCCGAGGATGGAGACGTTGATCTGAAATCTAAAGACGGAGATGTTGATTCGAAATTCGAAACCGGAGACACTGATTCAAAGTCTGAGGCCGGAGATGAAGAGATCGGTGAAGAGGATTCTTTCACAGCGGAGCAACCGCAGCTTAATCCCTTTATAGTTCCCCTTGCGGAGCTCGATGAGGAAGCAGCTCCGGAAAACCCGGCATTTGAAAATGGAATGTCCGTGGAAATGACCTACAGCCGGGTCATGACCGCAAACGATGGAAACATATACAGAAATACAGTTACCGCCGCAACGGAGAAGGGTGACACCGATACGGATTCCGCTGTCGTGAGAATTACCCAACGCCAGCGTCCTCACCGCGAAAGGCCTCCTGTCACCCCGGATGACTCTGAGGGAGAGGAAGATGTCTTAGACGAGATGGAGGAAGAAGAGGAAGAAACAGGCGTTTTAGACGAGACGGATAAAGATGATGAAAGCGGCACGCCGGAAGAAGACGCCGGAGTGGCCGGGGACAGCGACAAACTGCCCCAGACCGGCGGAATCTCTGCGGCTACCCTAATGGGACTCTTCGGCGTCATGATGACAGGGGGCGGCGGCACGGCTTATATCAAACTCAAGCGAAAGAGTCTTGCCAAAGAGAAAAACAATTAACGCGTCTGAACTTCAGTGGCCAGGTCGATATGGGAATTGCCCTCTACAAAGGCGAATAATAACAAACGATTATACATTTACCCGCGGGAATACCGGTTCATCTGAGCCGGTATTTTCTTTTTTGAAACTCTTCTCTTCAGCCGCTATGAAACCACCTTTGCAGAGGGGCTGGAACCCTCAAAAACAAAGGGGAGCACCACACTGTAGACGAGTTTCACGAAAGTATTTCAAAAAGATTTTTTGCCGAGAAGAGTTGAAACTGTTTCTGAAACTTCACAATGTTATAGTTGCAGCAATGGAAATATAACAACGCTATTTCCCTGCCTGGAAAACCGGTTCCTTATAAGGAGCCCGATAGAACAAATTCTGACAGAGGAAGGCATCGAAAGCGATCAAAACAAAGCCCGGTATCTCTGCGGCGAACCGCAAATGATCCGCCTTATTGATGGTACTTTAGGCGAAGAGTTATATAAACACAAAGCAAAAAGGTTTCAGAGTAGATGAAACATCAATTGAAGGGAGACGAGAGTAATGAAAAGAGTTCCTAAAAAAGCACTGAGCTTTTTCCTGATGTTCCTCCTGGTATTCGGTCTAATCCCCGTCCAGGGCTTCGCGGAGGACGCGGGGGTTATGATTGAGTCGGTAGGAGCAGATCCTGCCACGCCGCTTCCCGATGATTTGGCACCGGGTGAAGTGTGGACCGACAAGAGCGTAGTGCACGAAGAAGACGGAGTCTTTACCGTAACCCTTACGGCTATCGGAAAAGAGTTTGAAGCCAAGACCAGCGAACCCGTGGACGTGGTTCTGGTGCTGGATACCTCCGGTTCCATGGCAGGTAATAAAATGAACAACATGAAGGCGGCAGCCAAGGAAACCGTCAGTGCCTTGCTGGGCGGCAGCAACAATAACAACCAGGTGGCGGTCGTGTCTTACCAGACCACGGTAACGACAGTACGAGGATTCACTGACAATGTATCCAACTTGCGGAATAGCATTGACGGCTTGAGCTCCGGCGGCGGGACAAATATTCAGGGCGGGATCCTAAGAGCGGAAACGCTTCTCAGAGAACGTTCCAGAGACAGCAAGCCGGTAATCATCCTGCTGAGCGACGGCGAACCCACTTACTACTATAATAGTTTAACAGATCATTCCATACGCCAAGGCAACGGGAGCGACACCAGCGGCATCCACGTATGGCAGACCGTTCTTCAGGCCATGGAAGCTAAGAATAATATTGAGGGCCTGAGGATATACACCATCGGCTTTGGAGTGGGAGCGGGTACCCTTGCGGAAGCGGCTCTGATGCCTACGGATGAGAAGACGTCGAATTACCGGCACTATACCGGAGAGATCAGGACGGTAAGTGAGACCAAAGTAGTTCAGTATTACCAAACGATATTGAGAGGCTGGTCTGAATCCTCGACTGGATCTGTTGGAAGCCGCTATGTTGCGCCTACGGGAACGGCTCAAACCGAATCCGGCTGGGAGCCTCTGCCGTTTCCGACGTACCAACAGCTGCAGAGTACTGATTGGGGAAGCTGGAATAGAGCAAGCTCACCTAACAGCGAGTCAGAGTGGTTCTGGTATGACTGGGCATATAGGCAAACTGCTCTTTTCGATGTGACTCGAACTAAGACTGAATACCGGAGTGTGAGCCGTGTCCCCTTCAACCACCAGTACTGGGAGGAGGAAGGAAGCACGATAACCGGTACGGATTTAGACTCGATTCGCAAAACCTTCAAAGAAATTTCCACCCGTTTGACCGGGACAAAGCCCATCGACGAGACCAAAGCCGTGGTATTTACCGACCTTGTGGGTGATGGCTTTGAAATAGTTGCGGGAACCTTGCCGACAGGAGTTTCCCGAAGTGGTAATACTATAACATGGACTATCGATAGCGATAATTTTAATACAGTATCCCATGGAAGCCAATTGACAACTTATATTGACGAAGGCGAATTAGGAACTGTAACCGACTATGACAAAGACGCATTGGATGACGTCATCAACCAGGTGTCATTTCAGGTGAAGATTGCCGCCAATGAAGCGGGCAAATATTACACCAATTACAATAGCAAAGATGATTATAAGGACGAGAATAAGGCCGGCGCCAGCGCTGCCTTTACCCCTGCTTCCGGCAATCCGTACTATTCTGAGGGCGGAGCCGGCTACGATGAGGTCGTCAACGGCAAGGTTACCTCAAACCTGCTCAAATCGGGCTGGCTGACGCTCAAAAAAGCAGTAGCAGATCTGACAATAAAGAAGAACGTAGTCGCATACGACGGCAGCAATAAAGGCGATTTAGCCAACGATGGTTTCGAGTTTACCGTATCGCTGGGTTTATCCGGGACAATATACGGAAAGATCTATAATGAGGGTAATGAGAGCCCGGTAGGATCCTTCTCCATCTCCCCCAGCTCCAAAACATTTAAGCTTAAAGACGGCCAGTATGCTGTCATCTCCGATATTCCTCTTGGTACGTCTTACACAGTCAGCGAAACAGATTACACCGCAGAAGGCTATGTAACAACCACACCGGAGAATTGCACGGGAGATATAGGTGAGTTGGCAGATCCTGTCGTGTTTACGAACACCTATTATCCTTCCGCCGATATCCACATTAAGAAGGAAATCCGCACACTCTACGATAGGGTGACTATTCCCGACGGAGTGAAGTTCCCCTTCGGTCTGTATCAAAAGATAGACGATGACGAGTATGCGGAAATCATGACTGACGCCGCAAGTGTTAGCACAGAAAACAACGGCAAGGAATACACCGCGACGATGAATGTCAAAATTAAAACCCTTGCTGAGCTCTTCGATGCTTCGGGCAACGTAACTCTTTATATCCATGAGGAAGCGCTGGAAGGAGAAAACCAGGATGAATACTGGACGCTTGATGATTACTATTATCCAGTGACAATTCATAAAAGCGGGACTGTCACCTATGAAAATAAGGTAAACAGCACCACTAATCCTGTGGTTGTGACAAACGAATATGAGCCTACCTCCCAACTTTCCGTGAGGAAAGAGGTGGAAGGAGATGGAGATACTGAAAAAGAGTTTGACTTTACGATTGAGATAGGAACTCTGAAAGATTATGATTACAAATATGTTCTCACTGATGGAAGCGGCGAGGAAGGCCAAACCGAGCAAGGAATCGGCACAGGAGAGGCCGTGACCTTTGACGTCAGCCTGACCCACAATCAGACCGCGGTCATCACTGGTATTCCCGTGGGAACTCCCTACACTGTGACGGAAGCGGACTACAGCCATGAGGGTTACTACTCCGACCTGACAGACAATAAGGAAATGGGGTTTGTTGGTATTGACATTGACGAGGATGGAAACCTCGTAGATGTTATAAACACCTATGCGACGCAGAACCTCACCGTCAGTAAAGTAGTTGCCGGAATCGAGACATCGGATCAATTCGACTTTAACGTTTCCTACGGCTCAATGACTGAGCCCTCCTTCTCCCTTGGGCATGATGAGTCCAAGGTTTTGGAAGCCGTTCCCGTGGGAGCTACCTATACGGTGAAGGAAACCCCTGTCGACGGATACAAGACCACTGTCAGTATGAAAGTTGGCGATGAGGAGTCTGATGAGTTCACGTACAATGCAGCAACGGGCGAATGTACCTTTACTTTGACGGAAGCGGACACAGAAATTATATTCACCAATACCTTCAAGACAGGGGAGCTTACGGTTTCCAAGTCTGTAGTTGGTGCAGAGCCTGAGGATTCGGAAGAAGAATATGGGATTAAGGTAACCTTCAGCGGCAGCAGTCTCCTCAGCGAGATCGATGCTTCCATTGGCGGGGAGCCTGTCACAACGACAACCTCAGGAGTATATGAGATTACTCTTAAAGTTAATGAACATGCGCTCTTCACCAATATCCCCGAAGGGGTAAGCTACACGGTGGTAGAGACGGATCCGGGCAGAGCCGACAGCTGGGACGTAACCTATGTAGACGATAAGAATACGATTACTGATGGAGATCAGAATAACGTCGTCGTTACGAATACCTATGAGACGCCTTCTAAACTGACTATATCCAAGATCGTTCCCACAGCAGGATACAGCGCTTTGAAGGGGGACGAAGAGTTCGGATTCACAATAAAATTCTTTGCTTTTGAGACCAGAATTGAGATGGACGAAGAAGACGAACCGCAGGAACCGGAGTTAGTACCTTATAAGCTCAAGAACCATGAAAAGCCTGCAGGCCTTACTGAGAAGACAGGTAAAACCGGCGTCTATACCTTCACCTTGAAGGCAGGAGAGTCTCTTGAGTTCGACGACCTGCCGGTAGGAGTGATGTACGAAGTGGAGGAGACCGACAGACAGAGCGCCAGAGAAAGTGCTTTAACGGTAAACAGCGTTGGTCAGGCCGGTCTTATCGCCGAAGGCAAAATAACGTCTGACGCAGAGGCAGCTGACTCAATCGTTTACTACAACCACTTTAATATTGATACCGGAAAGCTTACCCTGAAGAAGGAAGTCACCGGAAATAAAAAGATCGCACCGGAGAGTTTCCAGTTCCAGGTTACTTTTAAGGGACAGACGGACGTTACTCTGGCCGGCAGTGTCGGAACTATCGAGGATAATTCCATAACCTTCGATGTCACATTGGGCAGGAACGGGGTTGCCGTCTTCAAAGGCATAAAAGAAGGAACCAAATATGAGATCACCGAGATCACCGAAGCGGACAGAACGACCTTTACTCCGAATAAGGAAGGCGAGTTTGAGCTGAACAGCGATGGGTGGAGAGTGAAGAACATTAAGGTCACCTGCACTAACCATTATGCGCTTCCCAAGACGATTACGGAAAAAGACGCGTACTTTAACGGCAAACTCATTAGCGATAACATCGGCGGCGTCTATGTGGGCGATGTGGTAGCCTATAAGATTACGGTTACAAACCAGGGTCCCCATGCTGTGACACTTGACAGGATCAGAGACGCTATATTCGGGACTCCAGTGAATGATATTGTTGTCACAGGTCCGAATGAAGAGGTGGCTACCGGTTTCGAGCTCGACACGACGGGCGACGCAAAATATCTTGTCCTGACTGACGGAGTGGTAATAGAGAAAGGCGAGAGCCTTACCGTCAGCTACAATACGAGCTATGATACCGCCGGCATGAAGACAAACACTGCCAGATCATATGCCACTTACCATTATGCATTCAACGACGGAGAAAGCGGGTCCATGTCGATTACCTCCAAGGATGATGCCAGGATCAAGGTCTTTAACCCTTCGGATATAGAGCTTGTCAAGAAAGTAGCGGTAGGAAGTGTCCGGGGCGGGAATCACAGTGTTGGAGAATTTAAGAATTCCGTCACCGTAGATTACAAAGACTTTGTAACCTACAAGATTACGGCTACCAATACCGGCGAAGGCAGACTGCATCGGGCAGCCATAACCGACTATCAGCTCACTAAGGGCAATGTGGACAGCGTCACACTCAATGGAGTGGAACTTGAAGAGGACGCTTATACGATCCACAGGCACGTTCTGAAGCTGAAGAATCCGTTGAAGGCCAACGACAAAATTGAGATTGTCTACAGCCTGGAAGCCCCGAAAGATTATAGGAACATCGCCTTTGTCAAGGCTCATGATGGCCTGAACAGCCTGAAAGATAAGGACACGGCGAGGGTGAAGGTGAGAATGCCGCAAATCGAGGTGGAAAAGACCGCAAACAACGACGGGCCAGTTCTCACCGGAGGAACCGTTGACTATACCATTACAATTACAAATACCTATGGCCGAGATCTTGATCTTATGAGTGTTACAGACAGCTTCTTCAAGCTCATTGACTCAGATGAAAATGGAGTCGATGACAGAAACATTGAAGTGGGCAATATTAGCTACAGCATAGGCGGTGGAGAGGCGATTACCGTTGCACTCAGCGAGATTGATGACACTACCGGAACAATCAGATTCGGCGAGGGCGATGAAAGCTATCCCACATTCAAACCGGACCAGGTTGTAGAGTTTACCTACACAGTAACCTTCCACGAGGCAGGCTACTATGATAATGTAGCAGACGCGACGGCTGCTTTCCGGGGCAAGGCTGCAAGGGATGGCGACAGTGCGAATGTGAGGGTAAAAGATCCTTCCGGCACCCAGGTTGAGAAGACGGTTAACAATCTGGGTGAGGTTACCATAAGATCCGGCGAGACTGTAACTTATAAGGTGAAGGTGACAAATACGGGTGATGTTGCTCTTAACCTGGCTACCTTCGAGGATGCTGCCCTGGCAGCTTCCGGCACCGTGATAACCGGTCTCGATCTCATTGGAGGCGAATCCGGGGCGACTCTTGAGTGGAAGTATGACGAGGACGATAGAAAGATCATTCATATCAGTTATAAAGCGCCCGGATCTGACGATAACGGCGAAGACGGGAATACGGAAGAGGATGCAGAACGAATTCTGTTCCTTGAGCCGGGAATGTCGGTGCTTCTCACCTACACCCGCGCAATGACTTCGCAATACACCAACGAGGTTATCGCCACCCTCTACGAGGAGGATGGAACCATCTTAACTGATGACGGTAAGGCTATTGTGAAAATCAGCAGCGGCGGCGGGAACAACAACGGCGGCGATGACGATGACGATAATGGCGATGACGATCCGCCCCTTGGAGACGAAGACGAGGACACCGGCGTCTTAGACGAGACTGATAAAGACGAAGAAACCGACATCCTGGCCGACGCCGATAAAGATGCAGAGACCGGCGTAGCTGGCGACAGTGACAAACTGCCCCAGACCGGCGGAATCTCAGCGGCTACCCTGATGGGACTCTTCGGCGTCATGATGGCAGGCGGAGGCGGCACAGCTTATATCAAACTCAGAAGAAAGAGCCTTGCCAAAGAGAAAAACAATTAACGCGTACAACCTTTAACATATATCCCCTATATGTATCTACACGAGAGAATACCGGTTCATTTGAGCCGGTATTCCCTTGTTGCTATTCACGGTCTGCTTTTATTTGAATCAAAATCTCCTTGTCATCCTGAACGCAGCAAAGGATTTTATACAAAATTTAAGATTCTTCTCTAATTAAGCGGCAGGGGATCGAGAAGATTAAGCTCTATTTTGAAATTCTTGTTTAATTTAGAACCCGGGGATAGAGAAGATCTCTCGCTATTTTGGGATTCTTGTTTAATTCGGGGCTTGGAGATAGAGAAGATCTCTTGCTATTTTGGGATTCTTGTTTAATTCGGGGCTTGGAGATAGAGAAGATCTCTTGCTATTTGGGATTCTTGTTTAATTCGGGATCTGGAGATAGAGAAGATCCCCCGCCATTTTGAAATTCTTGTTTAATTTAGAACCCGGAGATAGAGAAGATCCCCCGCCGTGGCTCCATTCTTGTTTAAATCTGGGGCTAAAAATAAACAACTCTTGCTCAAACTCAAGATTCTTCTCTAATTAAGCGGCAGGGTATAGAGAAGATTATGTGCCATAGCGTCTTCTTGTTTAAAAGCAGGCCGTAAATAGTAACATTCCCTTTTTTCAACTGCTTTAGGATTACTGGAAACTGTTGACAAAGACACCATTTCCATTATAAAATATAGTACCAATAGGACTTTATTCATGGATGTATGAAACGAGGACTCTCATGTCAGAGAAGATGCCGTTAAAGGTACAATTGTTTGGCGATTTTGCATTGCGTTGGGGGTCGGAGACTCTGCTGTCAGGTTATGGCCGAAAGAACAAGGCAATCTACCTGCTGCAGTATTTGCTTGTCTACCGGGGGAAAAGCTTTTCCCGTGACGCGCTCATTCAGCTGCTTTATGATAATGAGGAGACCGAAAACCCGGTCAACGCCCTGAAAATTATCGTGCATCGCCTGCGAAAGCTTTTGGAGTCTCTCGGACTGCCGGAATACGAGTATATATTGTATCAAAGTGGAAAATACGGTTGGAACAGCGCGGTGCCCTGCGAACTGGATACAGAACTCTTTCACAGGGCTGTAAAGCTGGCGGAGAAAGAATCTCTTTCCTGGGAGGAACGGCTTCGCCACTATCAGCGGGCCATCAATTTGTATAACGGTGAACTTCTTCCCGGCCTGTGTTCTGAAGACTGGGTATCACCCCTTTCGCTCTATTACCAGAACCTGTATCACTCCGCTGTCCAAAAGGCCTTTCGCCTTTTGGAGGAAAAGGGCGATTTTGAAAACATGCTGGATGTCAGCAGCCGGGCTGCCGCTCTGTTTCCTTACGATGAAGAGATACAGATCCTGAAAATACACAGCCTCTGCAAAAAGAAACAGCTTAGAGAGGCTCTGTCCACCTACAACGCCACGGTGGAGATGCTTTTCAACGAGTTTGGAGTGAGTCCGTCGGCGGAGCTTTTGGGCGCCTACAGGGAGATCACCCTGGAGCTGCCGGAAGCCCGACATTCCATAACGGACATACGCAGCTCTATGGCGGAGAAGGAACAGGACAAGGGCGCTTATTATTCCAACTTCCAGAACTTCTCGGACTTCTACCATTTGATGGTCAGGAATATGGAGAGAACAGGGTTGTCCGCTTACTTGATGCTCTGTTCCCTGGATGATCAAAGCAACTATCACCGCCTGCAGACGGCCATAAAGGAGTCTCTGCGAAAAGGCGACTGCTTCTCCCGTTACAGTCCGAGTCAGTATCTCATTCTTCTTACGGGGATAAACTATGAAAACTGTGAAGCTGTATTCCGAAGGATTGAAGATAAGTTTCGCCGCATGTGCAAGGGAAAATGCTCCGCCATCAGCTACAGTGTAGTTTCTGCCGTAGACACGCAATGGCTTGACGAAAAGGCGGTTTAGCAGAAGGAAATCAAACAAAAGAAAAACCTACGGATAACAATAGAAAACAGGCGGCTGAAAATATCATAAAGGAATTAACTCTCCGTACCGACGGGCACTCTCGTTACGGAGAGTTTTTTATTCAGCAGAAAACGGAGCCACTTTTTTCCGTTTCAAGATAATTTATCGGTGTATGAGAGTTGAAACTGTTTTTGAAACCCTGTGATGTTATAGTTGAACCAATAAAGGCATTACTATGCCATTTCCCTGCTGCCGGAAAATCAGCTCCTTATATAATTAGAAGAAATTAACGCAACCGGATTTACAACAACATGCGGACTGTGTGAAGGAGGGAAAAACTGAAATGAACAAGAACAATATTATACCCTTTGCTCCCAACCTTGTCTGCATCTGCATCGACGAATACCGGATGGGGCGATTCCAGGGAAGGCTGTATTGCAGTAATGTAAAAGAACCATACATGTTTAAAGACATTAACGATATGCTGTTGAGGGCTGATGATTACTTTGATGAAATAAATTTTCCGATGAAGGCCATGGAACACCGCAGCTTTCCGGGCAGTCCGGGGAAAGCCAGCGAAAGAAAAGAGCGGAAGCGGGGGTATGACCCGAGCGTACTGAAGCACAGAGGAAAAAAAGCCACCTTTATCATCCACGTACAGTACAGACAAAACTGCTCCTGGCAGGGAAAGGTCATCTGGGCCGATCGAAACAAATCCCAGTATTTCCGCAGCGAACTGGAAATGATCCGCCTCATCGACAGCGCGTTAGACAAAGAGTCGTACAATTGCAGGCAAGTTTCAGAATAACATATATCCCCTATATGTATCTATCTGCGAAAATACCGGTTCATCTGAACCGGTATTTTCTATTTTGATTACTAATTTACAAAAGATCGCTGAGCAGGCGGGATATGGGCTCTTTAAACTTGATTACCAGAGAGCGGTTGCAATACTTTTGCCAGGTGAGCTCTTCGCAGTGCTTTATATCCTCATGGAAGATCTCTTCTAACTTCTGCACCTCCGCGCAGTCGTAAATAAACGCGTTTACCTCGAAATTCAGATTGAAGCTTCGGATATCGAAATTGGCGGAGCCTACGGAGGCTACTTCACCGTCCACGCATATGTTCTTGGCGTGGAGGAAGCCGTTGTTGTAAATATAGGCCCTGGCTCCGGATTTGAGCAGATCTCCCACATAGGAATAAGTGGCCCAGTAGACGAACATGTGATCCGGCATACAGGGAATCATAATCCTCACGTCCACGCCGGAGAAGATGGCATTTTTCAGGTTTTCGATAATACTGGCGTCGGGAACGAAGTAAGGGGTCTGGATATAGATGTTCCTTTTGGCGGAGGAAATCATCTTCAGATAGCCCCGTTTGATCTCCGAGCGTCTGGATTCCGGACCGCAGGATACGATTTGGATACCGGAGATACCTTCGTCGATGACATCCTGGAAATAAGCGGAGGCCAATTGAAGGGGCTCTTTGGTGGCGGAGCGCCAATCCAGAAGAAAGCGGGCGTTCATATCGTGGACACTGCTGCCGGTGAGCCGCAGATGGGTGTCTCTCCAGTTGCCGAATTTTTTGTTCTTTCCTATATATTCGTCCGCCACATTAAAGCCGCCCAGGTAACCGATTTTACCGTCGATTACTACCAGTTTTCTGTGGTTGCGGTAGTTCAGCTTCAATGTGAGGAACTTCATTTTCGGGGGGAAGAAAAAAGCGTATTTCCCGCCGGCCTCCTGAAAATCTTTCAGAACGTGGGCATGGATCTGCCGTCCCCCCAAAGCGTCTATGAGAAGACGAACCTGAATACCCTGGCGCGCCTTTTCTGTGAGAGCTTTGATAAAAGCCCGGCCCATCCGATCGTTTTTGATAATGTAATACATTACATTGATGGAGTACGCAGCCTGAGAAATGTCCCGAAGAAGGGCGTCAAACTTCTTTTCTCCTTCCGTATAGATGGAAAGCTTGTTATTGTGGGTGAAATAAGCTCTGGAGTAACGCTGATGCAGCAGAATCATATCCTTCCACTTTTCTGCCTCGCAGTGCCGGAAGATATATTCACCGGTGCTCATACTGCGAATCTGATCGTTGATTGCGTTGTCGATGGCGGAGGCCTCATAGTTTGAGAGGTTGAAAATCCTCTGGCGGGAGATGTTCTGGGACAGGAGCATGTAAAGAAAAATCCCCACGCCGGGAAGCATGAAGAGTACCATGATCCATGCAAGAGTGGCTGAGGGATTTTTCCGTTCCAAAAAAATGATCGCAAAAGCGATTACAAAATTAATCGCGTAAATAACGAAGGGTATACTTATTAAGCTCATCCATTCGATTGAAAACAATTTTTATTCTCCTGATTCCGAACAGTGCCGAGACGCCGTTTACAGAAGAGCGTCAAGCTTCTCCTCAATTACCGGCGCAGGCAGTCCTCCTGTGACTCTTTCCTTGACTTCACCGTCCTTAAAGAAGAACATTGTGGGGATGCTCATGACTTTATAAGTAAGAGCTATCTTTCTGTGGTCGTCGATGTTGAGCTTGCAAATCTTGGCCTTTCCCTGATATTTATCCGCCAATGTGTCGATGACGGGGCCCAGGGCCTGGCAGGGGCCGCACCAGTCTGCGTAAAAATCCACTAATACGGGAACTGAGGATTTTAATACCTCTTCATCAAAATTATCTACTGTTAAATAAAGTGTATTTGCCGACATAATCCTACCTCCTGAAATAGATATTCTCCTTGGGATATTCCTTCTGATGTTTATCATAACACAAAACAAAGTTTGAAAATATTATACCATCAAATGGTTAAAAAAAAACAGGAATAAAAAAAGTATTGAAGAATGGAGGATATTGTATTATATTATTACTTTAAAGGGCAGACAATTACAAGTCGCCTTATTTCTATTTATCATTGACGAAAGAAAAGGTTGTGGCAAATCACGGAGATATTTAGGAAAAGCTTCGGCGGGTCCGGGCAGAAAGGCAGCAATATGTATTTTAGAAATTTGGAAAAAACAGATCCCGTTATCAACGCGATGATTCAGAGAGAATTGGCGAGACAGGAAAACAACATCGAGTTGATCGCGTCGGAGAACTTCACTTCCGCCGCGGTAATGGAGGCGTCCGGCAGCGCTCTTACAAATAAATACGCGGAGGGTTATCCCGGTAAGCGGTACTACGGAGGCTGCGAGCATGTGGACGAGGTGGAAAATCTGGCGAGAGAGCGGCTCAAAGCGCTTTATAAAGCGGAATATGCCAACGTACAGCCTCACTCCGGCTCCAGCGCCAACCTGGCGGTATATGTGGCTTTTCTCCAGCACGGGGACACAGTGCTGGGAATGGATCTTTCCAATGGAGGCCATCTGACCCATGGAAGCCCGGTGAATTTCTCCGGGATCAACTACAATTTTGTTCCTTACGGACTGAATAAAGAAACGGAATATATCGACTTTGATATGGTCAGGGATCTGGCCCGCAAACATCGTCCAAAGATGATCGTGGCGGGAGGAAGCGCTTATCCCAGAACGATAGACGCAAAGGTGTTCCGGGAGATAGCTGATGAAGTCGGCGCGTACCTTATGGTGGATATGGCTCATTTTGCCGGCCTTGTAGCTGCGGAACTCCATCCCAATCCGGTAGAGCATGCTCACGTGGTTACCACCACGACTCACAAGACTCTGAGAGGTCCCAGAGGAGGAGCCGTTCTGGCAAAGGAGGAATTCGGCAAGAAGATCGACAAAGCTATTTTCCCCGGTATGCAAGGGGGGCCCCTCATGCACATTATCGCTGCCAAGGCCGTATGCTTCTGGGAAGCCGCGTCGCCGGAGTTCGTGAAATACCAGCAGCAGGTTCTGGACAATTGCAGGGTGCTGGGAGAGGAGTTGCAGGCCAGGGACTTCCGTCTTGTATCCGGCGGGACGGACAATCATCTGTTGCTTGTTAACCTGGAGAATAAGGGCATTACCGGCAAGGAAGCCGAAAAACTACTGGATGAGTGCGGAATCACTACCAATAAAAATACAGTGCCGGGAGATCCCAACGGTCCGTTTATTACATCGGGTATCCGGCTCGGTACCGCGGCGGCGACCAGCAGAGGTTTTGGCACAGAGGAGTTTCGTCAGGTTGCCGAAGCCATCGCGTTGGTTCTCGATAACCCCGGAGACAGCAATTCTGCCGACCAGGCCAAATCCATCGTCCGAGAGCTCTGCCAGAGTCTTCCCCTCTATCGTCAGCCATCGGCTGAATAAAGAGAATATTAAATTGAAGGGAACGGCCGCGGCCGTTCCTTCTTTTTTTGATGCTCACCTATATTAATCTAGTGGAAAGCAGCTTCCAGGGGAAGCTACCTCTCCAAGAAAGCTGCCTTTTTTTGATAGGGGCAACTTTCAGTGGGTGCGGGGTCTATGATAAAGCTGCTTTTACTCGAGAATCTGGGATTTGTTGTAAAATTAGAGGCGG
>WPCH01316591.1_pt1 | contig 55692 bp, 58 predicted proteins | sample 5399881 | NCBI WGS metagenome assembly WPCH01 (sample SAMN12869468, study PRJNA574797) | sludge metagenome | isolation source: wastewater treatment of pH5 | place: China:Beijing | collected 2019-05-20
ATGGTATGACGGGCATGCCGTCAATCTGTGGTGAAAGTCCACAAGGGGCGTAGTTGCCGACGAACCCGAGAGCGACTTGCAAGTTTCACATCGCGAGGTGTGGGAGAGAAGAAGCAATAGCGAAATCGTAGCCTGACGAACAGAAACCTGATACAAAGGCTTGTATGGCGGATAAACTGGCCATGAGCAGCGAAGTCCAAAAGGCAATCGTAACCCATACAAGTAGATCAGGCAGGTAGACGAGGAAAGATTGACGACTTATCCCGTGAGGTCTCACAGGCGGAGAGATCCGTAGTAACAACGAACTGTGAGAAGTCAGCAGAGACCATAGTACTGAGGAATCAGGAAGGGTCGAACAATTCAAGGTCAACCGGACCCCGGGATGTGAGTGTACAGGTTTGACGAGAATCGGAGTAGCAAAGACGTAACGGAGCGAAAGATTCATAGGAGTTAGAGCCGGTGTACACGAAAGCAAAGGAGAAAAGGAGACGAGTATGAGCAGGCTAATGGAGGAGATACTCAGCCGGGAGAACATGGCGCAGGCGTACAAGAAAGTGAAGTCAAACAAAGGCGCCAGCGGGGTAGACGGAATCACCGTAGAGGAGATCGATGGATACCTGAAAGAAAATTGGCCGAGTATCAAAGAGCGTATCGAAAAGAGGAAGTACAAACCGCAACCGGTGCTGCGGGTAGAAATCCCAAAACCGGGAGGGGGAGTGCGAAAGCTGGGAATACCAAGCGTGGTAGACCGAATCATAGAGCAAGCAATGGTGCAGGTGATAACGCCGCTGGTGGAGCCATATTTTAGCGATTACAGCTATGGTTTTCGCCCGGGGAGGAGAGCCCAGCAGGCAATATTAAAACTGTTGGAATATCTCAATGACGGATATACCTACATAGTAGACATCGACTTAGAAAAGTTCTTTGACACGGTGCCGCAAGATAAGCTGATGACACTGGTGGGAAAGATCATACAAGACCCGGACACCGAATCGTTGATAAGTAAGTATTTAAAAGCAGGGGTGCTGGTAAAAGGGAACTATGAAGCAACCGCCGTGGGTACGCCTCAGGGAGGGAACCTGTCGCCAATCCTGAGTAACATCATGTTGAACGAGTTGGACAAAGAGCTGGAAGCAAGAGAACTTCACTTCGTGCGGTATGCAGATGACTGCGTAATCGCAGTGGGAAGCAGTGCAGCGGCCAATCGAGTGATGCACAGGGTAACGAAATGGATTGAGAGAAAGCTCGGGTTAAAGGTAAACATGGCGAAAACAAAGGTCACGAGGCCAAGCCAATTGAAATACCTGGGGTTTGGGTTTGTGAAAATGGGGGAGAGCTGGGAAGCCAGACCACACAAAGAGTCGATACAGAACTTTGAGCGGAAACTGAAAAAGCTAACCAAACGCTCCTGGTCCATCAGCATGGACGAACGGATCCAGAGATTAAACTGGGTCATTCGGGGCTGGATTAACTACTACCGAATCGGAAAGATGAAGCAAAACCTCATACGAATCGATGGGCGTTTGCGAACGAGAATGCGAATCGTCATCTGGAAGCAATGGAAGACCAGCCAAAAGAGATACTGGGGGCTGCGGAAGTTGGGGGCACCTGAATGGATGGCAAAGCAAACCGTTGGGTTTGCAGACCATTATCAGGCTGCTTCGAAAACCACAGGACTCCGAAAAATCTCAAAAGAAATCCTCGCAAAGCGAGGACTCCTTAGTTGTGTAGATTACTATTTGAATTGAACCGCCGTATACCGAACGGTACGTACGGTGGTGTGAGAGGGGGAACTTGCTTCCCCCTACTCGATCAGAAAACCATGGCATTACGAGTTGATACTATCATGTTATACAGATCAGTAGGAACGTATGAAAGGATTTCCACTTAAGCGGAGATCCTTTTATTTTAGCTTGACAGTTTACGGATATAATCCTATAATAATTTTGAACAATTTAATTTATGTAAATTTAATTTGGGAGGGTCAATTTTATGTCTATATATGATTACCAATACACCTCGATTGAGAACGAGCCGGTGCAAATGTCCGAATACAAAGGAAAAGTGCTGCTCATTGTCAACACGGCCAGCAAATGCGGATTCACACCCCAATACAAAGGGCTTGAGGAGCTTTACCAGAAATATAAAGGCCGGGGCTTTTCGGTCATTGGCTTTCCCTGTAATCAGTTTATGGAGCAGGAACCGGGAAACGAGCAGGAAATCTCGGAGTTTTGCTCGGTACGCTACGGCGTTACTTTCCCGTTATCCCAAAAGGTGGATGTCCGCGATGAAACCGCAATCCCGCTCTATCGATATTTGACCTCTCAGAAAAGCTTTCAAGGGCTCGGCAAGGGCGTGAAGGCCAAAACGATGGAACTCATGCTCAAGGCCAGATATAAGGACGATTTCGCAGACGAGCAAATCAAATGGAATTTTACCAAATTCCTCATCGACTGTGACGGAAACGTCGTTTCACGTTACGAACCAACGGTTGAGCCGAAAGACATTGCCGGCGATATCGAAAAATTACTGTAAAGCGGAGGGGCAACATGAACCGGGTTGTTTATATCTCTAAGGGCGGCAACACCAAAAAACTTGCCGATACCACTATGAAAAGGATTTACGGTGAGCAACCATGAATGACCAAATTTTAAAGCTCGAAAACCAGCTCTGCTTTCCGCTTTACGCTGCAGCCAGAGAGGTTGTGAACCGCTACAAGCCTTTCCTCGATGAAATCGACCTGACCTATACGCAGTACATCACCATGATGGTGCTGTGGGAATACAAAAGTGTCGGTGTGAAGGAGCTTGGCAAGCACCTGCATCTCGATTCCGGTACCTTAACACCGCTTCTAAAGCGGCTTGAGAGCAAGGGCTTTGTTCAGCGTGAGCGTTCCAGGGAGGATGAGCGCGCGGTCAATATCATCATCACCGAAGCCGGGGAAAAGCTTAAGAAAAAAGCAATAGAGATTCCTTTGGAAATGGGAAAATGTATGCCGCTTTCCCCGGAGGAAGCAGAAACGCTGTATACGCTTTTATACAAACTGCTGGGGCAGATGAGCTGCGTAGACGAAACTTGAGCGCTGACAAAAATCTTTTTCCCACTATTACTTCATCAAACCCCTGAGTGTCTTTAGATACTCAGGGGTTTCACCTTTGGAATCCTGTCACCTCGATCATGAATATTTCATGCCCAAGTCAAAATTTTTTTGACTTGAGCGTTGGTATTTTTATTGTGATATAATTGGCCTTGAAAGCGAAAGATGGATGGAGCGTGATATCAAATTAAGCAAATACCAAATATTATATCCATAGCCCGTATCTTTTTTTCCTGCTCTCTGTTGCTATGGAATCAAAACTCAATACTGTTTGTGGCAGCCTACCTATTGTGTGGCCTTAGTGATGTCCTGGACGGATATTTAGCCCGCAAATACAAATGGGAATCAAGAGCGGGAGAACAGCTTGATAGCTTAAGCGACTTTGTTTTCTACGCCATTATCATATATCTGCTGGTTACATCCACAGATATTGCCCAGCAAATGTGGCTTATGGGTGGTATTGTTGTAGTATTCATAATCCGTGTTGTCAATTTTATCATTACTAAAGTAAAGTTTCACACTTGGGGGATACTGCACTCATGGGGGAACAAGGTTGTCGGCCTCTTTGTATATGTCTATATTGCAATTACGCTTTGGGGCGGCAGAGTTTCATTGATGCCCGGAATAATACTTTGTTTGGCGGCTGTTCTATCCGCTGTTGAGGAAACGATTATTTTGCTATCCGGCAAAGAGTATGACGCGAACACAAGAAGTTATTTTACGCGGTCTTAGGAGCAAGGTTGATTTGTTTGGAGGTCTATTAACCTTCAAAGGGAAGAGGGATTGAAATGTTTGAAATTCGGTATGCTACCAACACTGATAAAGGGTTCTGGTTCACGCTTGATGAGCATATTAGTGAAGTTGAGTTTTTGCTGAAAGTTCGAGATAAACGTGTCTATATTATCAGCGATGATGATAGGCCTGTCGGAGTAATGAGATATAACTTGTTCTGGGATAACATCCCGTTTCTTACATTCATCCACCTTGATGAAGCCTATTATGGAAAAGGGTTTGGCAGGCAAGCTGTGCTGTTTTGGGAAAAGGAAGTCCGTGAACTTGGATACAAAATGGCTATGACATCAACGCAAGTTGATGAACAAGCACAACATTTCTACAGGAAACTCGGATATATAGAAAAGGGTAGCCTTTCCTTTGATAACACGCCATTAGAGCAGCCAATGGAAATGGTTTTGATGAAAGCCCTTTAATGAACTTTGGACAAATATCCCGCACCAATAAAATACAGCTTGTTTTCAAAACTCATCTGATCTGGCGGACTGACAACCAAATCTCGTCCCCTTGTCACACTTAGAGGATTATTACCGAAAGTGGCCATGAAGTAAATTTAGAAGCGTCTGAAAAATTGGCGACTATCATCACTGCGTTTTACATTAAAAATAACCCAGACAGGAAAGCGTAGGATTTTATGATATAATAAATACAAACATCGAAGGAAAATCTCTGGGTTTTCCCTGAATGCATTTACTGTATCGTTGTGAAACAAGCCGGAGCAGCGGCTTGCGTTTATGATATAATTATAAAAGTACCATGTTAGTATACCCTGGAAAATGCCAATCAAATTAAAACAGTGGTCTATCAGTACCTGGAGGTGCCAAATGAAAGAGCGGATGGAAGACGCGAGAAGTAAGAAGGTTATCTTTGTATCCAGTTGTTTGCTTAATACGAACAATAAGGTGATGGGGCTGGCTCGTTATCCGGGTATGTGCAAAGAGGTTTTCGATACTCTGCACAAATATGACCTGGGTATCATGCAGATGCAGTGCCCGGAGACTCTTTACTTAGGAATTCAGCGTTGGTGGGCCACAAAAAATCTATATGATAATGTGGGATTCAGGCCCTATTGCCGCAGCCTGGCCAAACAGGTGGTGGATTACATGCAGGCCTATGAACAGGCCGGCTATGAAACGGTGGGGGTGTTGAGCTGCGATGGCTCCCCCACTTGCGGAGTGACCTTGACCAGTTATGATGAAAACTGGGGTGGATCTCCCGTTGAGCTTGACTATAATCAGGCGCTTGTCGAGGGATCGGGTGTTTATATCGAAGAGCTCAAAAAAGAAATAGAGGAAAGAGGCGCCAAAGTTCCTCCGTTCTATGGTTTGGCCCTTGATGATGAGTCCGCGGATATGGAAAAGATCTTGTCAGATTTCGAAATGTTTATCAAAGGCGTATGTGAAAAATAGAGCAATCCAGGCACATCCAGCCTATAAGTCCAATTTCATATATATAGCGTCCTCCATTGGGTTATCGTAATAGGGAGGAATCTCTGCGAACCCTAAGCTTTTATATAGTTTAATCGCGCTTTCCATAGGGCTCAGGGTGTCCAATACCATTTCCTTAAATCCGTCGTTTCTCGCCTCGCTGATAATCGCTTCGGCTAATGCCCGGCCGGCTTTAAGCTTCCGGTATTCGGGTTTCACATATAATCGCTTCATTTCACTTCGGGTTTCTGATTTTTTCGTGTAGGCTACACAGCCGATTACTTCGCCTTCATCAGAAACAGCTGCTAAAAGTTTCCCCTTCGGATAGCTGTATTTCGAAGGAAAATCCCGCAGCTCTTCATCGAGATTTTGAAAATCCAGATTCCGCTCTATTGAGGCGGTATATATCTCAATCAACTCCTTGATTTCTTTCGGATAAGCGTTTCCATTTACTATTTTCACCGTTTCGCCGATTATCACTTCATTTTCCATAGTTTCTCCTTTTCAATCATAAGGTTTTCGTAAAATATTTGGTGATAATATCCATTGCCGCGATCACCTCGTCACATTCACTGAGAGTGAGGGGATCAACTAACCCTTCAATTTGTTTGTTTGTAACTTTGATCAATTCAGCAACTGTATCGTTACCTTGCTGGGTAAGTTGAATGATATAGGAACGTTTGTCTTCCGGGGCCACCTGCTTTGTTATCAAGCCTTTTTTCTCAAAAGATTTAAGAAGCCTGCTCATGTAACTCTTATCGATCTGCAGCTTCTCGATTAAGGAATTAGCAGAGCTTTTCGGATTCGATTGTAATTCAAACAGAATACGGGTTTCTGTTATAGAATAAGCAGTACCGAGGAAATTTTGATTCAGTATGCCGATTATAACGGTATAGAATCGATTAAACTCTCGAAGGCGCTCAATGGTTTCAATTTTATTTCTCATTTTCCACTCCTGAATAGTTGCATTAGGCAACTATTATTATACTGAAATTTAGTGGATTTTGTCAACTATTTAGGCGCGCATTCTATTTACCTGTAAAAACTGCTATTTCTCCCATCCTGAGGGACTTTGGCGGTTAGTGGAAAGTGCATGATCTTATGCTATAATAAATAAATTGGGAGGAATGGCTATGACGAATGTGAAAAATTTTAATGACCAGACAAAAGCAGAGGAAATTTTAAACGCGGTCTCCCATGGAATCGGGGTATTATTGGCCATCGCCGGGACCGCCGTCATGATTGTTCGTGCTGTCGGGACAGGGGAGACCATCGACGTGGTAAGCGCTTCGATTTATTGCTTTGGGTTGATTTTCCTGTATCTGATGTCCACTCTGTATCATTCCATGCAAAACCGCAAGGTGAAATGGATATTCCAAAAGCTTGACCATTGCTCGATCTTCTTTTTAATTGTAGGAAGCTATGCGCCGATTTGTCTGTCGCTCCTTGGAGGAGCATTGGGGTGGACGATTTTTGGAGCCAACCTGCTTTTTGCCGCCCTTGGCGTTACTGTCAACGCCATCAGCGTGGAACGGTGGGGAAAGACCTCGTTGGTGCTTTATCTGCTGATGGGCTGGTCAATTATGGCGGGAATCAAGCCGTTGCTTCAGCTGATCTCCTTCCATGCTTTCCTGCTTCTGCTCCTGGGCGGTCTGTTTTACTCGATTGGAGTGATTTTCTATACAACCAGGAAGCCTCGTTTTATGCATGGTATCTGGCACCTGTTCGTATTATGCGGGAGCATCTGCCATTACTTCTTTATCTTGTTTTACATATTATAATAGACGACTTCAAACAGGTCAACGATACCTATGGCCATGCAGCCGGCGACAGAGTGCTTCTCCGGTTTTCCGCTGCGATAAAAAGTATTATGCATGAAAACACCCTTTACCCTCTGCCGGCAAGGTAATAGAGGGTTAACACCGGGTAATCGGGGTACATTAAAAATAAGGTTAATTAAAAGGAGGATGTAACGATGAAGAAGTTTCTTTTTAAAGATTATTTTCACGAACCCGAGGGGAAAATCGCCAAGCGGATGCTCCACAAAAGTGATGATGTAATTGCCTTTGTGCTGAATATCGCAAAAGGGGAGATACTGCCGGGACATACACATTTACAGTCGACCCTTTTCCTGCAGGTCATGGAGGGGAAGGCCAATGTTGTCACGGACGGCAATGAAACCCCCATGCAAGCTGGTGAGTTAATGCAGGTTGACGGACAGGAAAGTCTGCAGGTTATAAACACCGGCGAAGGGGTCTTGCGCCTTTACGTCACAATTTCGCCAATGGGTTCGGAAGCCTTTGCGACAGACGCGAATGTTTAAAGGCTGTATCTGATCTTCTTGTTTCATATGGGATGCCTTGTTAATCAGGGATAACCATGTCGGCCAGCACATCCAGGTGGTCGGCCAGTTTTTGTTGTCCGGCGTAACGGAATACAACCACGTTTTTTCCGCTGCCCAGGGCAGCCATTTGTGAGAGCCCCCTGTCTTCATGGGCCAAAATCACAAAGTCCGTTCCGGGATAGTCCACTTCCTCATAGGTCCAATGGATATTGACAAGCCGATAGAAATCCAGCTGAGCCTCCGCCACGGATCGGCCCAAAGCGGGAATCAGAAGTGAAAAGCGGGTCATATCTAAACGGGGAGAGTATTGATATTTTCCATCCTCCGGGTCAGGGGAAAAGCCGATAGTACGAGTGCCGGCCTGAGCGCTGTAGAGCGACTGGGATACCTCATACCACATAGGAGACAGCAGGGAGAGTTGGCGGCTGGCCTGATTTTTATCCGGAGAAGTCCGGGGCGCTTTGCCAAAAAGCTCTTCATAAGTAAAAAGAGGCTCATCTTCAATAGCTGACATAGGCACATAGGGTAAATCAAATTCAGATATCGGCTCATCCCGGGTGACGACAAAACTTATGATCAGGCAGAGGGCCAGCACGGGCGTCAGGAGTAATTGTGCGAAGTTTTCCCTCACTATACGCCTCTGCGGTTCCGGTGACGACTGGGGCTGCAGGCCGTTCCTCAGGGCGCGATGGGTATTCAGCAGAGTGCGGTAATCCCGAAACTCAATAGGAGCCCGTAAACCTGCAATGATGAGAAAAAACAGCAGCATGGGGTTCATTAAATGAAGCAGCAACAAAGGAAGCCTGGCCCACCGGTCGGGCTGTACATCAAAGCTGGGTTCCGGCCAAAACAGCGCAATAAGGATGGTCAAAACAAACACTGTCGGGATAAGCAGACTTGCTACTCTGGCTTTTTTGACTCGCCTCGCCAATCTGTCCAGAGACTGTCCACGGGTAGCAAAATCCGAATGCAGCTCCGGGGCGTCCGGATCTGTATTGTAAAAGAGAAAGTAAGCGCGGCCAATGGAAAAGGCGTACTCCCATCCGGCATTGCGGTATAGTTCCAGTTGTTCCGGCTCCGGCTCCGTTCCCATCTTTCCCCATGGTTCCAGCCGGTACCTTGTACCGGGCACGCCATCCCGCTTAAATGCGGCGTAGGAACCGAGATGAGTGGGGAAAAGACCCTGGTTGGCCTGCTCCTCCAGCCACTGCTCCAGGCCGGGGATATCATAGATGGACACGGGAAGTAATTTAAAAACAGTTTTCATGATACCTTTCCTTTTCTGTTCCTTTTCAGAGAATTTCTTGTCTTTTATAAATCTTCCAGCATCTCCGCGAAACGCTCAAGAAATCCGCTCAGGTCTTTATCTCCTCTATATTCCGCGTGGAGAACGATCCCCCTCCGGCGTAAAACGAGGTAACTCATTTCACTGCTTCGCAGCAGATACGCCTCGTCTAAACCGCTGACCGGAGGCAGACTTTGGTATTCATCCTCCGACATTCTATAGGAGCGCCATTCCTGAGCCCGCTTCCGTGCCAGCTTGTCTAAAGGATAGCGGTTAATGGACAAAATCAGGCGCGGAACATCATTGATGTCATCCCGTTGAGAAAAGGCTCCATATTGCCTGAGAAACCAGTGTGTTGGGTCGAGGAGGGTGCCTTGGCGGGAAACATAGTCCATGGTAAACAGGGTGTCCCTGGCGAGACGAAATTCCGGTCCCTCAATCTCACTCAACGTAACAAAATTTGAGTCCTCCAAGTCAAAGGAACGATAATCCAGTCCGGAGAACATCTGAATGGTGTTCACCGCCACGGGAATCAGAATGAGGATGCCCACCGCCAGAAGCCAGCCGGAACGGGATACTCTGCTTGCGGTCTTTCCGGCGCGGCAGCGGCGCAGGCACAGCAGTCCCAGCAGATAGTAAATGTCCAGCAGAATGAGGCCCAGCACAGACAGTAAAAAGGGCAGTATGGGATATTTGCTGATGGTTTCCACGGGGAAATATTGCAGATAGACCCACCCAATACCCCCGGGCCAGCCGCGATGATAGAGTGATAGCAGGAAAAAGTTAAGCGCCAGCAGTCCAAGGCCGCTGATGAGCTTTTGTCTGGAAAAACGCTTCATCACATAGTCCAGCGATTCGGCGTCGGTGTGGGCCTCCGCCTTCGGATTCTCCGATGCAAAGACAAAGTAATTGTTTCGGAAAGTACCGAGATACTGCCAGCCGGCGTCTTCATACAGGGCATTCAGTTCCGCGTCTTCCCCGGCCTTGTCAAGCATCGGTTCCAAATGAAATTGCAGGATTTGGGGTTTCTTGCGGTCAAATAAGGTAAGAGGCCCGACAGTCATGGAAAAAAGAAGCCCTTGGGCCGCCATACGCTCTAAGTAGCCTTTCATGGCAGAAATGTCATATCCGTTGACCGGCGTCAACCTCCAACAGCTTTTTTTACTCATAACAGCGCCTCCTCCCCATCTCGCAAGCACATCCGCAGACGTTCCAGCTCCTCCATATAAGTCTCCCGGCCTCTGTCTGTCAGATGGTAAGTCCGCTTGCGGCCATCCACAGCCACTTCTTCAATCAGCCCATCCTCCTGAAATTTTGCCAGTATCGTATACAGCGTACCCGGGCCGAGTTGTACGCGGCCGCCGGTGCGCCGGTTCACGTATTCCGTAATATCAATGCCGCACATATCCTGCTTCAAAAAAGCCATCAGCACATATAACATGGGTTCTGTCAGCGGCCCCCGCCCTTTGTTTTTCATAGAGCTCCTCCGTAGGTGCTTGTAATATCGAATGTCGATATCGTGTATTGATATTATATGGCGTATATTTTTAGATGTCAACTCAAAAGGTCTGAGATATTGCAGAATATATGTGAAAACCCTGCACAGAGCGCAGGGTTTTCAACGTTTTTGAGATTTGCGCGGCTTGGAAAAACCTATGTGGTTATTCATACTGCCCATCCCTTTCTAAGTCCAAAGTCATATTTCTTTCCTCCACCGGCGAGCCGCCGGATAGTTCCTGTTTCCGGGATTTCAGCTTATATACCACCCCCATGGTCTGTATCGCGATGAGGGGCGTCATTGCCACTAATGCCACAACGCCAAAGGCGTCTGTCATGACGTTTCCGCCCAGGACCTCGCTGACGCCAATACAGAGGGGCAGCAGAAAGGTGCTGGTCATCGGGCCGCTGGCGACGCCGCCTGAATCAAAGGCGATACCGACAAATAACTTAGGAACGATACGGGAAAGCACAAGGGCGATGATGTAGCCGGGAATGATAATCCAATAGATACCGATGCCGGTTATGGACCGCAGCATGGCGAGCCCTACGCTGACCGCCACGCCGCTGGACAGGCAGCGGTTCATTGCCTTTGCCGAGATTGAACCCTTTGTAACGCTCTCTACCTGATGATTCAAAACCTGGATAGCAGGCTCCGCCTTTACGATATAATAACCTACCAGCATCCCGACAGGAATGAGCAGCCATTTGAATGGGCTTGAGGCGACTTCGCTGCCCAGCAGGCTCCCTACCGGGGCAAAGCCCACACCGACGCCTGTGAGGAACAGAACCAGCCCAAGATAGGTGTAAACAAAGCCTGCCCCGATACGAATAAGCTGCCTGGGTTGATATCGCCGGACAGCAAGCTGAAATACCAGGAAAACCGCTATTATTGGCAGAACGGATAAGAATACTTCTTCTGCGTAATGGGGCAAAGCGTGTAAAAACTCACGGACAACGTCCTGGGTAGTTACAACATTTGCGATGTTCACCGTGGTATAGGCTGTTTCCTGGGGACTGAAAAAGATGCCGAGCAGAATTACCATAAAAATTGGCCCTATGCTGGAAATGCCCACTAAGCCAAAGCTGTCGTCACCGGCGTTTTTATCGTGTCTGACTGAAGCAAAGCCTACCCCCATGGCCATGATGAAAGGAACGGTAATTGGTCCGGTGGTCACACCTCCCGAATCAAAAGCAACGGATAGGAAACTCTCCGGCGTAAAGAAGGACACGAGAAAAACAATTCCGTAAAGAGCGATCAAAATCGTGGATAGACTGACCTTAAATAAAATACGCAGGATTGCCGCAGCAAGAAAAATCCCCACGCCAACGGCGATTGTCCAGATGAGGACGCTGCTGGAAATTGAGGGGACCTGGCTGGCCAGCACTTGCAAATCAGGCTCGGCAATTGTGATAATGGCGCCTATAACAAAGGTTACAAGCACAATGCCGGCGATCCCCCTGCTTTTAGACAGCTGCACGCCAATGCCCTCGCCAAGGGGCATCATAGCCATGTCTACGCCAAGCTGGAAAAACCCCATTCCGATTATCAGCATAAGCGCGCCCACAAGGAACATTGCCACGGTGCCAAGCTCCATGGGGACGAGAACAATACTGAGGATTAAAACGATTATTGTAATAGGAAGAACGGCGGACAGGGATTCCAGCGTCTTTTCCTTTAATTTCTCATTCATACTCCGTTACCTTTCTTTACCCTGAATTGACAATGCATTGTACATTGACAATCCAGAGCGTATATGACATATTTATTTGTCCCGCTGGTCCCGAATATAGCTGTCGATTTTATTCATGCGGATAAAAATGATAACGTTGTCGATACCGTATGCTATCAGCATGAAAGCAATTGAGAGGGAGATGATCATAGCGGAAAGCATTGGCGAAAACAGCAGCGCAAATCCCAAAACTGAGCCCAGGATGCCAAATGCCAGGAGCCAACCCCATAAACCGGATGCCTCGGATTTAATAGAAACAGCTCCCACAATACGCATGATACCGGAAGACAGCACCCACACGGCGAAGATGAAGGGCAGAATAGCGGCCAGCGCCGCTGTGCCATGCCCGAATAATGTCCAGATACCGAATAAAGTGGACAGGATACCGCTTGCCAGCAACCAGCTGTCCCGCTGACCTTTTTCTTCACCGCAGAACGACGCCACTTCTGAAATACCCGAAATCAACATGGAAATGCCGATAAAGATTGACAGAGCAACGAGATTTTCAAGGGGCGTGAGCAACATGGTGACGCCGAGAATCATGATCAGTATTCCGGATGTAAGCAATAGCCACTTCATAGATTTAAATGTCTTTTTCATAATCAAACTCCTCACTTTAAAAACCTTTCTGCTCCCCGTTCTTCTCATTGACAAGGGACATAAACTCCTGCCCGGTGATGTTTTCCTTTTGCAGTAAATACTCCGAAAGCCTGTCAAGGGTATCCTTGTTTTCCGTCAAAAGTTTATTTGCCGCCCGCTGACAATCCTCCAGAATCTGTCGCACCTCTTCGTCAATCATCGTCTCCGTTTCAGGGGAACATTGCTTCACGCTGCTGCCGTCCAGATAGCGATTCTGAATGCTTTCAAGGCTCATGGGACCGAATTTTTCACTCATGCCATATTGGGTAACCATACCCCGGGCAATGGCTGTGGCCCGTTCAATGTCATTGGAGGCCCCTGTCGTAACGCTGCCGAATTTTACAATCTCGGCTGCCCGTCCGCCAAGGAGTGTGGTAATCTGCGCAAGCAGCTCCTCCTCGGTCATCAGGTATCGTTCCTCCTCCGGCATGTTCATGGTGTAGCCAAGACTTCCCATGGTGCGGGGCACTATAGTAATCTTCTGGACAGGCTGGCTGTTTTTCTGAAGGGCGCTGACAAGGGCGTGTCCAATCTCGTGGTATGCGACCATGCGGCGCTCTTTCGGGTTCATGACCCTATCTTTCTTCTCTTTGCCGGCGATGACGACCTCAACGGCCTCCATGAGATCCCTTTGACTGACCGTATCGCGCCCCTCTTTCACGGCGAGCAGCGCTCCCTCGTTTACCATGTTGGCAAGGTCCGCCCCGGTGGCTCCCGATGTGGCCAGCGCGATTTCCCGCAGACGAACATCGTCAGAAAGCTTTACCTTCGCGGCGTGGACCTTGAGAATTGCTTCGCGGCCCGGGAGATCAGGCTTTTCTACAATGACGCGGCGGTCAAAGCGACCGGGACGCAGCAGGGCCTTGTCGAGAATTTCGGGGCGATTGGTCGCCGCGAGAACAATGATTCCTTTGTTGCCGTCAAAGCCGTCCATTTCCGCCAGCAGCTGATTCAGTGTCTGCTCTCTCTCGTCGTTGCCCCCCATCTGGTTATTCCGGCTCTTACCAATGGCGTCGATTTCATCAATAAAGATGATGCAGGGGGCGTTCTTCTTCGCGTTTTCAAATAGATCCCGGACGCGGGAAGCGCCGACGCCTACGAACATTTCAATAAACTCACTGCCGGATATGGAGTAAAAGGGAACCTTGGCTTCGCCGGCCAACGCTTTGGCAAGAAGAGTTTTGCCCGTTCCGGGAGGGCCTACCAGCAGCGCGCCCTTAGGTTGTTTCGCGCCGATTTCCGTGTATTTTTCCGGATCATGGAGAAAGTCGGCAAGCTCGGCGAGGCTTTCCTTTGCCTCGTCCTGTCCGGCAACGTCACTGAACTGGACGCCAGTGCTTTTTTCGAGGTTATACTCCTTGGCCTTGCTCTTGCCCACGCCGAACATGCCTCCCATGCCGCCCATGCCACCGCCTCCGTTCTGCCTCATTTTGTTCATCATCCTGCGGAAGATAAAGGAGTATAGGAAGTACATGAGGAGCACGGGCATAACCCAGGAGAGAATAAAACTGAAGATGGGCGCTCCGGCCCGGGGCGGCTGTTTATAAAAAGTAACTCCATTTTCGTTCAGACGCTCCGCCAGCAAAGGATCTTCGATGCGCACTGCGGTGTACATTCCTTCGGCTGTGGGAGCCGGCTGGAATCTTTCATCGCGGCCGTCGGGATAGAGGATTCCTTCGACCTCCCTCAGATCAGCGTTGTCCTTCAGCTTCATCAGCACGTTTTCATCAGCTATTTGCACCGTTTCCAGACTTCCGCTTTCCATAAGCGCAAGGAATTTGCTGTATTCAATTTGGGTGCCCTTGTTACTGACATTCACAAAGATCATATTGAGCAGAAAGGTGATCAGGAAAATCGCCGTAATGATATTGAAGATGTTCGGACCCCGCTGCGTGTTTCCCGCAGCCGGCCCGCCGCGTCCATCTGTCGGTCCGGGATCCCCCGGTTGATAGGGACTGATTTTTTTGGTGTTTTCATTTTGGTCTTTTGGATCAATTTTCATATGTTATCCTCCTTCCATATAAGGGACAGGTTATTTCCAGGAAGTGGCACAGAAGAGTAAAACCACTGTTTTTATGGTACAATGCCGATATAAACTAAACTTCAACTGAGATATCAAATTAGTTGAAGTTCAGTTGAAGTTCAGGTTGTATGCTTTGTGGATTAGGATAAAGCGCTGTACTGATAAGGGGGAGATGTTTTGATTACAATCCTTGTAGTGGAGGATGACGCGAATACCCGCATTTTGATGGAAGCGGTTTTGCTCGATGGAAAATATACGCCGGTTCTGGCGCAAAACGGGCAGGAGGCTCTTGATATATTAGAGCGTCAGCATATTGACCTGATGATCACCGATATCATGATGCCCGGAATGGACGGTTACACCCTGACGGATCAATTGCGGGAGTCAGGCTATGATTTCCCCATTTTAATGGTAACGGCCAAGGAGGCAATCAAGGATAAGCGCAAAGGATTTATCGTTGGAACGGATGATTATATGGTGAAGCCGGTAGATGAAGAGGAGCTGATCCTTCGGGTGAAGGCTTTGCTGCGCCGGGCCAGAATCGTGAATGACCGAAAGATTACGATAGGCAAGGTTGTTTTAAACTACGACTCCCAGACGGTGAGCCGGGAGGGCGAAAGGATCACATTGCCGCAAAAGGAGTTTCTCCTCCTTTACAAGCTGCTCAGCTACCCTGATATTGTTTTTACCCGCATGCAGCTGATGGATGAGATATGGGGATATGATTCCCAGACGGATGAGCATACCGTAAGCGTTCACATCGGACGTTTGCGCGAGCGGTTCGGCCCGTGGCCGGAGTTTGAGATCGTGACAGTGCGGGGGCTCGGTTATAAGGCGGTGAAGAAGGATGGATAGTCTGAAATTTAAAAAAACGCCAAAGCAGAAACTAACGCTGTTTCTGATGCTTGTCTTCTTTGTATGCATCAATCTGTTCGTCAGCACCTTAATTTCCAGCAGTATCGCTTATTACCTTTTGACTATCGGTATCCTTCCGCCTTTGTCGGCCCATGGGTTTCCTGTCATTTTGCTGTTTATATGGCTGGCCAGCCTGATTATTGGCACCGTCATTGCCATTATCGGCATCAATTACATTATCCGGCCGGTTCGAGCGCTCACGGAAGCGACAAAAGAGGTGGCGGCAGGAAATTTTAACGTAAAAGTAAAGGCCTGCGGCGCCAGTGAAATAAGCCGACTGGGCGTCAATTTCAACAAAATGACACAGGAATTAAGCAGCGTTGAGGCACTTCGCAGCGATTTCGTTCACAATATTTCACACGAGTTTAAAACTCCCATTGTTTCTATCCGAGGATTTGCGACTCGCCTCAAAAAAGATAATCTGACGGAAGAACAGCGGCACAAATACCTGGATATTATCATTGACGAAACGGAACGGCTAACGAACCTGTCAAGCAATGTCCTCCTTCTTTCAAAGCTTGAGAGTACAGATCGAATCGCCGAAAAAACCGTATATTCCCTCGATGAGCAAATCCGAAAATGTATTTTGCTTTTAGAGCCCCAGTTTCAGAAAAAACAGTTGGAATTGAATATCAGCCTTGACGCGGTGCAGTTCATGGGAAATGAGGAGATCCTGCAGCCGCTGTGGATCAATCTGCTGAGTAACGCTATCAAATTCAGCGCCGAAAAGGGTGTGATCACGGTGAATCTAAAGTCAGACGGCGGAAATGCAATCGCCTCCGTCTGCGACGAAGGTATCGGCATGAGCGAAGAAATAAAAGGGCATGTGTTCGATAAATTCTTTCAGGGTGATTCATCGAGAGCCATGGCTGGGAATGGGCTGGGGTTATCTCTTGTAAAAAGAATCGTAGAACTCAGCGATGGGCGTATCACCGTTGACAGCGAACCGGGAGAGGGGGCCTGTTTTACTGTTTCACTGCCGCTGAATTCATAAGCCCCGCGCAGTTCTCATATCTGTCTCATATTCTGAACCTGGCCAAGTTCACTTCAGAACAAATTAAAGCAATCAGCTTGATTAATCCTATTATTGGCATTATAATATAACATATGTTATATAACGGGTGTTATATTATAAGAGGTGAACGAATCAAATGGGAGCGAAGATAAAATTTACGAGGGACGAAGTTGTGGAGGCAGCCTTTTCTATTGCCCGGGAGGAAGGGATAGAGGGCATGACCGTGAGGAAGGTGGCGGAAAAGCTCGGCAGCTCCGTGGCGCCTCTCTATGTGAATTTCAAAGACGCGGAGGAACTGAAAAAGGCTGTGGTGGAAAAAACCATAGCTGTAAGTCGACGGTTTTTACAGGAGGCGGACACAGGGAGACCCTTTTATGATGTGGGTATGGCAAGTATAAGGTTTGCCCAGGAGTACAGCATGCTTTTCAAAGAGTTTGTTATGAAAAAAAATCCCTATCTGCAGGACTATGACAATGAAATGCTTCCCTTTTTGATCGGGGAAATGAAGAAGGACCCTGAATTGAAAGGTTTCAATAATGATGAATTGAAGGGCATTCTTTTGAAAATGAAGATATTCCAAATGGGGTTGTCGGTTATGGCGGCTAACGATCTACTGCCTCAGTACGCTAATAAAACCGAAATGATAAGCCTGTTGGAAAATGCTGCTCATGATGTAATTCTGGCAACGCGGATTGCTAAAAATCAATAGCATTGAATTATTCTGTTTGCCGGCGGTGGGAACTGCCACATGGGAAAGGAATCTTTATGGAAAGTAAACTAAATGAATCGTTTTTTAAGCAGATATCGGAAAAAATGCTCAGAAACAGGAGTGTGTTCGGCGCTGTTCTCTGCGTTGAGAATGCGGACGGGTCGGTTTCCTGGACAGGGGGCGCGGGGAACATCAAAGCCGATGATAAATATTTTATTGCCAGTGTGACAAAGTTATATGTCACTGCGGTGATGCTGATGCTCAGAGCGGAAAAGAGAGTGGATTTTTCGGATAAAATCCGCCAATACTTTCCGGAGAAGCTTATTGACGGCATTCATGTCCTGAATGGGGTAGACTATACTGAGGAAATTACAATCGCCCACCTGCTCAGCAATACATCGGGCATACCGGATTACTTTTATTATGAGAAGTCCAAAGGGGAAGCCGCCTCTGATCTGATAACAGGGAATGATGAGCCGTGGCCTTTGGAGAAAGCCATGCAAAGAGTCAAAAAGCTGAAACCCAAATTTAAGCCGGGCCAGAAGGGCAAGGTTCATTACTCCGATACAAACTATCAATTGCTGGGAGGAATTATTGAAAAGATAACAGAAAAGTGGATCGGCGATGTGTTTGAAGAATACATATTCCGGCCTTTACACCTGAAGGATACCTATGCGTATCAGGATATAAACGATACCGCTCCCGTTGCCATTTATTATAAATCCCAGGAGATTCACGCGCCAAGATATATGACCTCCATCACCGCCGAAGGGGGGATCGTTTCCACCGCGAAAGAAACAATGGTCTTTTTAAAGGCCTTTTTCAACGGTTCCTTCTTCCCCGGGGAAACCATTGACGAACTGAAGCAAAATTGGAATATGCTCTATTTCCCGGGTCAGTTTTATTTTGGGCTTGGCATAGAGAAGCTGTGGACGCCAAGGTTATTCTCCCCACTAAAACCCATTAAGGAAGTGCTGGGCTTTTGGGGCCAAACGGGAGCCTTTGCTTTTTATAACCCGGAGAGCGCCTTATATTTTACCGGAACGGTGAATCAGGCCAGCGGCTTCGGTCACAGCGCCGCTTACAATGCGATTTTGAAGATCATTAAGTCGGCATAAACGCTCTCGGATCTTTTATTTTATGTAAAGCATTTTGCCGGTATCCCCGCCATAGAAGGCCGCACTTGTTTCTATCATGGTATCGTTGTATAGTAAAGAAAAAATATGTAAAAAGATGAAACAGCAAACCGTATTTTGGGCAGGAATCAGTTCACCGATTGGCTGCTGCAGTTGCAGTTGAGTTTTATCGTTGTATGGAAAGGAATCCCTATGTCGGTACTGGTCACCGGAGGCACCGGGTACATTGGAAGCCACATCTGCGTGGCACTTTTGAAAAATGGCTATGAGCTGATAGTGCTGGATAACCTGTATAACAGCGGTCCTGAAATCCTGGAGCGGATCCGGAAGGTTGCCAGGGTGGAGGGGGCGCCCGGATTCGACGGATCTGGAGAAGAGCCGGCAATCCCTTTCTATGCGGCCGACATCCGGGATGCAGAAGCGCTGGATCGGGTTTTTCAAGCCCATTCTATCGATGCGGTGATTCATTTTGCCGGTTTGAAGGCTGTGGAGGAGGCCGTGGCTCTTCCTGAAAAGTACTTTGATAACAATGTGCGGGGCACGGAAGCGCTTTTATCCGTCATGGAGAAAAATGGTGTGAAAGCTATGATTTTCAGCTCCACTGCCGCGGTTTATGGAGATCCGGAGAAGGCGCCGATTCCCGAGGACGCCAAATTAAACCCTGCAAATCCATATGGAGAGACAAAACTTCAGATAGAGCGAATGCTTTTAAAAAAGGCAGGAAAGGATCCCCGATGGAAGATCGGTATTCTCAGGTATTTTAACGCCGCGGGGGCTCATGAGAGCGGCTTTCTCTGCGAGAATCCCCGGGGGGTTTTCAATAACCTTATGCCCCGCCTTGTCAAAGTAGCCGAGGGGAGACTGCCTTACCTGGATGTCTTTGGCAACGACTATCCTACGAAGGATGGCACCGGAGTGAGGGATTATATTCATGTGATGGACCTGGCGGAAGGGCATCTTGCCGCCCTCAAAAGGCTCCGGCCCGGCGCGAGTATTTACAATCTGGGAACGGGAAGGGGATATAGCGTCCTGGAAATTGTGGACGCCTTTGAACGTGTCCACAATACGAGGATTCCCTATCGGATCCTCCCCCGCAGGGATGGAGACATTGCCGTTAGCTTCGCGGACTCCTCTAAAGCGCGGCGTGAACTGGACTGGAAGGCCCGCCGCAGCCTGGAGGATATATGCAGGACTATGCTGCCGGGGGAGGGACGTTGCTCTTAGAATATCCGCCCTTCGATTCCGCATAAAAAAGCCCCGGCACTATTTGACAAAATTCGATTATATTATCTATCGACTTATTCTTTTTTCTGTGATAAAACATAGGTATATACAATCTGATACAGGAGAGGTGCTGGGTGTTTTAAGACACTGTGTGTTGAGGAGCGGCGGTAATGGTGCCTATAACATTTTTATATGTACAAATCGATTGCTTTGCCATAGCAATCCTGCTTGTAATCATCTTGAACATGCGTCGTCAGGACGCTCACTATTCCTTTGATCAGAGCCTTTTTTTAATGCTGGTGGCCGTCAATATTCTTCTTTTATTCTTTGATATGACAATGCGCCTTCTGGAGGACAGACCGGGAGATCATATAAGATGGCTGTTTATATCGGCAATTGTTCTTTATAATATTCTGAATCCGGTCTTCTGTATGGTCTGGTACTATTATGTGGATTATTATGTTTATCGGGACAAGGATCGCGTAACAAAGCTGCGGCCCGCCATAGTGCTGCCGGTGCTCGTTAACACGGTTCTATCCGTTGCCAGCATCTCTTCTAATATTTATTTTAACTTTAGTGACAGCAACGCCTATCACAGGGGACGGTTCATTCATATCCTGCTGATGATATGCCTTTTTATGATTGTTTACACCGCCCTGTTCCTGATTCGGAACCGAACAAAGCTCACCCAAAAGGAATTTTCCCTTATGATTTTTTCCGTGGTTCCTCCATCGGTAGCGGCAATCATTCAGGCTATGGTTCCCGGGATCAATATTATATGGATCGCTGTAACCTTATCTGTTTGTATGATCTTTATCAGCATTCAGAAGAATCAGATGCATACCGACTATCTGACAGGGGTTAACAACCGAAGACACCTTGACAACTATCTCCAGGCGACAAGAAAAAAACGAGGCGGCGAACCCATTGCCGGCATCATGATTGATATGAACGACTTTAAGATGATCAACGATGTATTCGGTCATGACCACGGGGATCAGGCTCTTCAGCATATGGCGGAAATACTAAGAAAAACCTTCCGAAAAACGGATTTTATCGCCAGGTACGGCGGAGATGAATTTGTTGTTGTGATGAAAACAGACGAATTGTCACAGCTTACGGCAATGGTAGACCGGCTGATGGAAAATGTAGCCGCGTTTAATTCAGAGAAACTGACTCCATATGAAATCACCCTGAGCATCGGATATGACTGCTATAAAGAAGACCTGGATATGTCGGCAAACGAATTTTTAAAAAGGATAGATCGGCTGATGTATTTGAATAAGCAGGAGATGGGGAGATACAACAATCTTCAGCATGCGTAAAAACATGTAAAGACATGCCAAACATGAAATCAATGTATGGGCTGAAGAGGGACGACGACAGAAGAGAGCTCCCGCAGGTTCATTCACTGATATCGTATAGTTCAAAATTCACGACTTTCTTTAGCTCGCTCAAGCTGGTTTCAATCTGATAGCCTATTTTGCCGGCGCTGAACATAACGTGCTGATGATTCGCGGCGCTGGCGTCGATAACTGTTTTGAATCTCTTTTTCATGCCGATGGGAGAGCAGCCTCCGTGAACGTAGCCGGTGAGAGGCAAAAGGTCCCTGGATTTAATCATATCGATCTTCTTTTCTCCTACGCTGGCGGCGGCCTTCTTCAAATCCAGCTCCCGATTTACCGGAACTAAGAATACATAGTGGTTTTTCGATTTGCCCACAGCCACCAGTGTCTTAAAAACCATATTCGGATCCTGTGACAGAGCTTCTGCCACCTCCATGCCACTCACCGCCCCTGTGCTTACATAGTTGTGGGGTTTGTATGGGATTTTACTTTTATCCAGTATTCGCATGACGTTTGTTTTATCTTCCATTAGACACCTCTGATTTTAATTTATCGCATACTAATTAATTTATCATACATTTAAGGTGCTGCATAGGCTGTCGGATACAATCCCATTCCCATCGGTGCTAATTTTAAAAACAGACGCAAAAATTGACTGTAATATGTTCCACATGCAGTGGAATATTAATATCGTGCGCATATATATAACGTAAGGAGCAATGTAATAAAATGAAACTACATCGATATCTTGGCGGCGTGTATGACATGTACTTCGAGGAAGTGAATATTCGATTTTTAGTCCATAAGGCTCTCATCGATGAAGAGACGAGAAACCTTCTGCTTTTCTACGTTATTACAGGGCATACCCCTGAGGGAATCCGGGTAGACGAGGAGGAAGACGTCCTTCGTTTTGCCCCTGAAGAGGTTGATCTGCCGGAGGAAAATCCGGATTATAAAGATTATCTTTGGTTTGCGCTCTGATAAAATCGAGCATTTTGGGCTGTGGGTAAAATTGATATACGGAGGACGTTCCGGAACTGGAAGCTGATCCATTGCTTTTCCTTGAATTTCAAGTTCTAATGGAGTATAATTAGGCAGTGTCATACAGAGCATTGAAATACAGGAGGGCTGTCGGATGCGCAAAACCGCAGCGATTATTATAACAATTACACTTTTAACTCTTATTTCTCTGGCCGGCTGTGGAACGGACAGGGAAAAGCTTCAGTCGGAGTTTAACGATCTCATTACGGGACCCGTTACGTCGGAGCAGATTCCTTTAATTGGCGCGTTCTTAGATGAAAATATCCAGCATGTGGGACAGGATCTCGCCTCTCATATGGTTTTTGAGTTTCATGAGTTTCTTTTGGACTATACGTTTCAAAATGAAGACGGTACAGCGATACAGGAGCTCAGCGTTTACTTTGACGCCGAAACCGGACGTATCGATGAGGAAAAGATACAACACAGCGTGTTTAAATCCTTTTATGACGATATTACAGTGGGTCTGTTTATGATGATGTATGAAAATGAGCCTGTGCTGAGAGTGGACCACGCCAGACTGTTGGAAAAATACGGGGAATATATCTCGGAATCCATGCAGGCTTTATATCATCTCGCGGCTGAAGTGGTCGAAAGGCCCACCACGGAAAATGCCACGCTGGCGATCAGCTGGAAGGAACTGGTTGACAGGACCTATGAGGCGGAGAAAATAATAAAAACATATCCGGATGACCAGCGCATCATAGAAGAAGTCATGTGGATTTTCAGGACCCATCTCAACACGATGCTGATGGGAACTACCAACACCCCTATTTTTGATTACAGAACAAAAGAGTTTTCCGATTCTGCCAGAGCCGCTTATCAGGAATTCATGCTGTCGGAGAGCGACGCCGTGCTGACCTGGACTCTCAAGGAGTATTTCACTTACCTGGACAGCATCGATTTTACACTGGATTTCAACGACATTACCATGAGCAAGGTGTTTTTCAATACCTGTGACTGGCTGGTGTCGGAAGCGGAAAAGTGGGTGAGGAAGTAGATGGAACCCATTATTCGCCTGGAAGACCTGGTATACCAATATAAGAGGGAGGATCTGACTCCCGAAGATCCGGCAATCGACCATGTAAATATCCAAATCGCTCCGGGAAGTTTCACTGCTGTTATCGGAAGAAACGGATCGGGAAAGTCCACTCTGGCAAAAAATATTAACGGTCTGCTGTTGCCCACAGAAGGAGCTGTCTACGTAAAAGGCTGGGATACGGCGGATCAGGATAAAATTTGGGAGATCCGTCAATCGGCGGGTATGGTATTTCAAAATCCCGACAATCAACTGGTGTCTTCTATTGTAGAGGACGATGTGGCTTTCGGGCCGGAGAATCTGGGAGTCGAGCCCGGAGAGATCCGGAAGAGGGTGGACGAGTCCCTCTATGCGGTAAATATGTACGAAGAGAGGAAAAAGGCCCCTCATCTGCTTTCAGGCGGTCAGAAGCAGAGAATTGCCATAGCGGGAGTGGTGGCCATGCGGCCGGAATGTATTATTTTTGATGAGCCTACCGCTATGCTGGACCCTCATGGCAGGCAGGAGCTTATGGACATTATACAAAAGCTTCATGAGGAAGGCATCACCATAGTGCTTATCACCCATTTCATGGATGAAGCGGCAAAGGCGGAGCGGGTCATCATTATGGACAAGGGGAAAGTGGCCCTGGACGGTTCCCCCCGCGAAGTTTTTTCCAAAGCGGAGGAGATACGGGCCATGGCTCTGGACGTCCCCTTCGCGGTGGATTTGGCGGACCGGCTGCGGAGCAGAGGCATTCCCGTCCCCGCCGAAATTATAACAGATGAAGAAATGGTGGATTTCATATGTCAATACAAGTCAGGGAGCTGACGCATATATACAGTGAGGGGATGCCTTATCAGACGGTAGCCCTGGAGAATATCAGCTTCGAGATCGCCGACGGGAGCTTTGTAGGCGTCATCGGACATACGGGCTCAGGGAAATCCACTCTGATTCAACACTTAAACGGTTTGTTAAAGCCCAAATCCGGATCTATTTTGGTGGATGGATTGGACATAACGGACCCCTCCGTGAAACTGAGAGATATACGCCAGACTATCGGCCTTGTATTTCAATATCCGGAATATCAGCTTTTCGAGGAAACGGTGGAAAAGGATGTGGCCTTTGGACCCCAAAACCTGGGACTTTCCGAGGAAGAGACGGGGGAACGGGTGAAAGAGGCTCTTGAACTGGTGGGACTCTCCTATGAAAAGATAGCCCAACGCTCTCCTTTTGACCTTTCCGGCGGGCAGAAAAGACGGGTGGCCATAGCGGGGGTCATAGCTATGAGACCAAAGGTTCTCATTCTCGATGAGCCTACGGCAGGGCTTGATCCAAAAGCGCACAAAGATATCCTGCGGCTGATTCGCAACGTCCATCGCGAGGAGAAGAATACCATTATTCTCGTCTCTCATAACATGGGAGATATAGCGGATTTGTCGGAGAAGGTTCTGGTCATGCACAAGGGTCGTATGGTTATGGAGGGAACACCGGGAGAGGTGTTCGCAAGGGCAGAAGAATTGAAAGGCATGGGGCTGGAGCTTCCCCCCGCTTCCGGGTTTGCGGAATCGCTGAAGCGGCGGGGTGTTGATCTTGCCGCTATGCCCCTTACTATAGAAGAGGCGGAAAGAGAGATTGCCGCCTGGATCGGAAAGAAACGTACATGATCAGGGATATTACATTAGGACAATATTATCCTGGAGATTCGCCAATACACAGACTGGATCCGAGAGTGAAGCTTTTATGCACCTTTGCTTATATCATCTCACTCTTTTTAGTCAGAGATTTTTGGGGATTTGCCATCGCCGTGGGATTTTTGGGGATCATTATATTTTTGTCCGGAGTTCCCCTTCGCTTTATCTTCAAAGGGCTGAAACCCATCTTTTTCATAATTATATTTACGTTTACGGTAAATATGTTTATGACGAAGGGGGAAACCTTGGTGGAGATAGGCTTCCTCACCATTACCAGAGAAGGACTCTATAACGCTTTTTTCATGGGGCTCAGGCTGGTTCTGCTGATTATCGGATCCTCTTTGCTGACCCTGGCCACAAAACCCATCAATCTGACGGATGGAATTGAACGTCTGTTGTCGCCTTTTCGGAGGATAGGAGTTCCGGCCCATGAATTGGCCATGATGATGACCATCGCGCTGCGGTTCATTCCTACCCTTCTGGAAGAGACGGACAAGATCATGAAAGCCCAGATGGCCAGAGGCGCGGATTTCGAGACGGGAAATCTCCTCCGCCGTGCCAAAAGCCTGATTCCCCTGCTGGTACCGCTGTTCATCAGCGCTTTCCGCATTGCGCAGGATCTGGCTATGGCTATGGAGGCCAGGTGCTATCGGGGCGGCGATGCCAGAACACGCATGAACGCTATGAAGTTTCACTGGGGAGATGGTCTGGCGGCCCTGTGTATGGTGGGGTTCATCGTGGTGATCGCCTTGCAGGCGTATCTCTTATGACGAGGAGCATATCGTGAAATCGAGATTTTTAGTAGAAGGAGCGGTGATCGCCGCTGTATATATTGCGCTTACCCTTATTTTGATGCCCCTCTCCTATGGGGTCATGCAGATCCGCGTGTCGGAAGCGCTGACGGTTCTGCCGGCTCTCACTCCCGCGGCTATCCCGGGACTGTTTGTAGGCTGCCTCATCGCTAACATGCTGGGACCCAACGGAATGATCGATGTGGTGTTGGGCAGCGCGGCCACGTTGCTGGCGGCGGTGGCTTCCTATAAATTGAGGGAAAAGCCCCTTTTGGTTCCGTTGCCTCCGGTTTTGGCAAACGGGTTTGTGATCGGGCCTATGCTCTATTACGTGTATGCAGTACCTGTTCCCCTGTGGGCATGCATCCTGTGGGTGGCCTTGGGAGAGGCAATCGCCTGCTATGTGATCGGACTGCCGCTGTTAAAATATATGAGTAAACGAAAGTCGATTTTCAGATAGATAAAGGATATAGTATTCTGTAATAACATTTAGGCGTCACAGAGTACTAAGGTGAGGGATATGAAAAGAAACCTCGGTTTGATTTTGACTATTTTAATCCTTATCATGGCCATTTTCTGGCTCACGGCTCTTCTCGAGATTCGGGAGCTGGAGGCGGCGTCGGATCAGCTGCGGGCTGCCGGAGTTTTGGAGGACCGGCGGGACAGCGTGGTCATAGAATCTCCCGCGCCGGCTCCCGGAGAGGTGCTGGCCGTTGAGGAAAGGATACTGGAGCCGGTTTTTCCCGTCTCTCTCGCATACGATAGATACCTTACTACCTATACCTATCTCTTTGTAGAAAAAGAAGCCGTCAACATCCGCTCGGGTCCCTCCGTGGCGGATACTGTCCTTCGGGAGGCTTTTTACGGAGAGCGGCTTGATTATCTGGAATCCGTTTACATCGCGGCGGAATCCGGCAGGACGGAACAGTGGTTCCATGTGAAATGGGAGAAGGACGGAGAGCCGCAATTCGGTTTTGTCAGCAGCGAGAATGTGACGGAACGGCTGTTTCAATTCGACAAGATGGAAGGGGCCGTCAAGCATGCCGAGTCCTACGCGGAAAAAGGAGAACTGACTTATATCAGTAATTATCAAAATCGCAACGGTTACGCTCCCCTGTACAAAGGGAAGACCGTGGACGGAGAGGGTAACCGCAGGAGCCAAAGCGCTCCGGGATATATCAGCCTGAGCGACAAAGAGAATTTCATTTACATCGGAGACGGGGTTCTGGTGCGTCATCTCTTTACCAATGGCGATTACGCCAAGGTGGAGCTGGTGGACTCAGGAGAACAATATTACGTGTCCGTCGCCTATATTCCAAGAGACCATAAAATCCATAATTTGAATAAGGTAATCGTCGTGGATGTAACCAATCAAAACGAGGCGGTTTATGAGAAAACATCGGGAGAATGGACTCTGATATCCTACACCCAGGCCACAACGGGAACCACAGGACGGTATTCCCAGCCCACTCCTCCGGGCTATTATTTCGCCATGGAGAGAAGATCACAGTTTTACTATGTGGAAGATGGGACTACAAGGATTCAGGGCTATGCGCCTTACGCCATTCGCTTCGCCGGAGGCGCCTATGTTCACGGGGTGCCGGTGAACTACCGGTATGCAGCGGACGGAACCCGCATTACGCCTCCCACACAGGAGTACTCGAGGACCATCGGAACAGTTCCCCTTTCCCATAAATGCGTTCGCAACTACACTTCCCACGCGAAGTTTTTGTATGATTGGTTCAGCCCCGGAGAAACCGTGGTAATCGTCACCGAATAAAAACCAGACAAGGGAGACACGTGGACACATCTTGCCGGGAGTGCGTTTTTATTGACGACTCAGGGCGTTTTTTAAGAAGAGGAGCCCGATTAAACCACAGACTCCTATGTAAAGCAGGTTTTTTTTATCAAGATTGCCGTAAAAAACGGACACGAGACCCACTACTGTGAGAGCAATAAAGAAAATCGCTATAAACAGATACCGTTTTTTTTGTGAAGTCATAATCGGAATTCCTCCTGAAATGTTTTTCGGTTTAAATGCGGCAGGTCCGGCCGTGCCGGATACAGAATGCCGCATTTATGATTTTATCGTATCACAAGTTGCCGTTGAAGGAAAGAAGCGATTCCTATATAATAATAATGTTAGTCTGTAAAATACAATGCGGTTGGAGGTTCAGCATGAAAGAATATGATATCATAATTGTCGGAGCGGGAGCCGGAGGGGTGTTTATGTCCTACGAGCTTACCAAACTTGATATAAACGCGAAGGTATTGATGATTGAAAAGGGGGGAGATCTCCCCGTCAGGATGTGCCCCATTAAAACGGGCAAAACACCCACTTGCATAAAGTGCTCTCCCTGTCATATTATGAACGGTTATGGCGGCGCCGGAACCCTGTCGGATGGAAAGTACAATATCACTACCCAGTTCGGAGGGGATCTGCACTTGTATGTAGGCGTAGAGAAGGCCATGGAGATGATGGAGTATGTAGACAGAGTTCTCTGCGATATGGGAGGCTCTGAAGCCAGGCTGTACTCTACAGGCAACTCTGACTTAAAGAGGACAGCTCTGCAGCATAACCTCCATCTGCTTGACGCCAAGGTGCGGCATTTGGGCACGGACCGGAATCTTAAGATCCTGGAAAATATGTATCAGTATTCGAAAGACAAGATTGAGACCCGTTTCCGCACCCAGGTTGTGGAAGTGGAGCGCCTTGACGAGGGATTTATCGTTATTACAGATAAAGGTGAGAAGTACCGTTGTAAGCATTTAGTGTTGGCCACGGGGCGCTCAGGCTCCAAGTGGATCTCCGAGGTATGCGAAAAGATGGATGTGAACCTGACTCGAAATCGTGTGGATATCGGGGTCAGGGTGGAGCTTCCCGCTGTGATTTTCAAACACATTACCGATGAGGTGTATGAAAGCAAGCTGGTTTACAAAACGGACAAGTATAACGATATGGTCAGGACTTTCTGCATGAATCCTTACGGAGAGGTTGTAGCGGAAAATACAAACGGCATCGTCACTGTAAACGGCCACAGCTACGCGGATCCGGCTCTGCATACGGAGAACACCAACTTCGCCCTTTTAGTGTCCAACAAGTTCACGGAGCCCTTCAAGGACAGCAACGGCTACGGAGAGTCCATAGCCAGACTTTCCAACATGCTGGGAGGCGGAGTCCTGCTGCAGAGGTTCGGTGATCTGGTAAAGGGAAGAAGAAGCAGCTCCCGCAGAATGGAGAAATGCTTTACCCGGCCTACTCTCAAAGCTACGCCGGGAGATCTGTCCCTGGTAATCCCCAAGCGCCAGCTGGACAACATCATTGAGATGGTCTACGCGTTGGATAAAATAGCGCCGGGAACGGCCAACGAAGATACATTGCTCTACGGTGTAGAGGTAAAATTCTACAACTCCAAGGTGGACGTAGACGAAAATATGGAGACAAAGGTCAAAGGGATGTATGCTCTGGGAGATGGCTCCGGCGTGACCCATTCCCTGTCCCAGGCTTCAGCAAGCGGTGTGCTGACAGCCAGGGTCCTGGCCGAACAATACCAATAAGGGACGGTCTTCGCACCGTCCCGCAATCCGGCAGACAGGGACGATTTCCGTTCCATTCCGGAGAAAGTGTGTAGGCATGGACAGGCAGACCATCGTAAAAACCGCCGCTGCTTTTATCGAAGGAGCGGCGCAGAATTATATCTCGAAAGAAATCGCCATCTCGCCGGCGGTTGTGGCAATGAAAATTTTTGAAGAACCGATTTTTGCTTTTGGCGATGCGGAGGATGCGTTGTTTTCATCTCTACAGGAAAGGGAGGCCGTAGGCCCGCATTTCATGCTGCCGGGAGAATGGCTGCCGGGAGCCCGGACGGTGATCTCCTTTTTTCTACCCTTTAGCGCTGAGGTAAAAGAGAGTAATTACCGCGCCGGTTGGCCGTCTGATGGTTGGCTCCACGGACGTATTGAGGGTCAGGCTCTTTTAAACGATCTTTCCCGCCACTTGCGGAAACTGCTGACAGAGGCGGGTTGCCAATGCGTGGCGCCTTCTCTTGACAGCCGATTTTGGGCGAAGCAGGGAAGGGGCGGCGGTCCTCCTGAAGTGGAAGAGCCTTTTACCAGCAACTGGTCCGAGCGACATGTGGCTTACGTCTGTGGGCTGGGTACCTTTTGCCTATCGAAAGGGCTTATCACGGAGAAGGGGGTGGCCGGCAGATTTGGCAGCCTGGTCACGGATCTTGTACTGGAGCAGGATAAAAGGGCATACGATTCGCTGTACGGCTACTGCACCCGCTGCGGCCGGTGCGTAAAGCGATGCCCCGTCAGGGCCATTTCTCTTGAAAAAGGAAAGGCTCACAAGCCCTGCGGCGACTTCGTGGACCGCACCGAGGTCAAATACGATCCACGCTACGGCTGCGGCAAATGCCAGACCGACGTACCCTGCGAGAGCAGGATTCCCGTATAAATAAATTCTCCTGTATTTTTACCTGTTCAATGGAAACTCCGTGAATAAATTTACGGCTGGCGCGAAACATAAATAGTGCGCGCGTTAGAAACAAAGTCCCATATTTACAGGAGGAAACTTTCCATGGATATGACGAATGAAGACGTATTGAAAAAGGCCCTGCTGGATACGCAGGAAAAGGTAAGGGATTTCATGCATTACACCCGGGAGATGAAGGACGAAGAGCTGCGCTCCTTTTTCAAGGAGGCTGCCGAAGAGGAAGCAAAACAGGCCCGAAAGCTTCAGCAGTTTCTGGGTGAGATTCGCTGAAGTGGATGTGGGTGATTGAGATTATCGGTTGAAAAATGTCACCTGATTTAATCCGTACCGTCGTGAAAATGCCGTTTTAATTGAATTGGCATCGCCGTAAAAGTGTCGCTTGTAGAGAAGGCGGCATTTTTACTTTGTGATTAAGATCGTCATATGAATAAATCGTCGTGGACTATAATCAGAATCCTCTTTTGCTCTATAGTCTCTGGTCAACAGCATAGGGCCTCTGCCATTCTTCCAATTAGAACCATCTTTACTTTACAGCCTCGTCATACGGAATTGTCATATATAGCATGATAAACATTTGATTTTATAATGAGAAGGCGTATGATACACTGTGGATGTTCAACGTAAGCATATCCTCGATAAATAGTGTATTGTCCATCGCCTGCTGAGGATAAGAGAGAAAAAAGAGTCCGCACAAACTGTAAGCGAGAGAAAATTGTAATGAAAGAAACCTATTCTAAATATCTGTTAGCTTTGCTGCTCTTTGGCTCCAATGGGATCGTTGCAAGTTATATTGCACTAAGCAGCTATGAGATTGTATTTCTGAGAAGTCTCATCGGCAGTTTGTTTCTTGTAATTGTTTTCGCTGTCTCCAGGCAAAAACTACAGATCGGAAAGAGCAAGAAGGATTTGGGATATTTGATAATCTCCGGCGCGGCCATGGGGTTCAACTGGATCTTTCTGTATGAAGCTTACGTTCACATCGGCGTCAGCCTCGCGACCCTGGCCTGCTACTGCGGACCGGTTATCGTAATGGCCCTTGCCCCCATCGTGTTCAAAGAAAAGATGACGGTGATAAAAGTGTTGGGGTTTCTCTCCGTTATCATTGGAATGCTCCTTGTTAACGGACCGGAGCTGGAACAGGGCAAGTTTTCATGGGGTTTGTTCTGCGGTATTATGTCCGCGGTTATGTATGCCGTTATGGTGATTTCCAATAAAAAGGTCGAGGGCATAACAGGGCTTGAGAATTCCATGGGTCAGATCACCATAAGCTTTCTTACAGTGGCAGTTTTTCTCCTGATCAAACAGGGGCTCGTTGTTACCATTCCCTCGGGAAGCCTGATACCGGTTCTGCTGTTAGGCGTCTTAAATACCGGAGTGGGATGCTACCTTTACTTCTCTTCCATTCCCCGGCTGCCTGCCCAGTCCGTTGCCATTTTGGGATATCTGGAGCCCGTTTCGGCCCTCTTCCTCTCGGCGATCTTCCTGAGCGAGCGATTGACGGCAGTTCAACTTCTGGGCACCGTCTTCATTTTAGGAGGGGCTATATTCGCCGAACGCTGGGGCCGGAAACAGGAGCTTCAGGCTACTCTGGAATAATATCCGCAAAATCAAGGGTTGCGGATATTATACATTGAGTGCCCTGCGAGAATTTCGGCAGGCAGAGAGCCGAAAACGCAGATGGATGATTATACCAAAATTTTCTATCATCGGTTCTTAAATCATAGAAATGCGTAGGTATTTTTAACTTAATAGATACCAGCCGTTTGCGTTGTTCCCATACCCTGACCTTCCGTATCGGGCTAAATTTCCTTATTTCCCGTTGCTGCATATACGACCCGCCTCCTTGGCAGGGCCCACCTACGAAATCTGTGCGCGAAAGCATGGAGACTCTTTGAGGTCGTCTAAATTCTATTTTAAAATCGGATTTAGTCTAATCTTTCTCAATATGTAGGTGTTTTTTAGTATCAAATCCTTTGATATCGTCTAAACATAGACTCTCTGACTGGCTTTAGCCGATAGAATCAGATTCTGTTAGGCTAAATCTCTCTTTTGCTTGGTTTTTAGCCGATTCTTGTTGATCTGAGAATGGGAGAAGGTCCATTTCAAGGAGAGCTTTCGACTAAAATCTTTAAAAGTTCCTTTTTTAGCCGATCTGCTTGTAGTAGTTTTTTATTTAGTAGGAAATATCGTTTCCTACTAAATAAAAATGGGAGCGCAGAGGGGGAACCTCTTCGCTGCCCTCAGGAGGGTGCTCAGGTTGCGCAGCAACCGCCGAAGGGAACCTCAGGTTCCATAGCGGAAGTGGCGTCAGCCACTTTTTTCATGTCAAATGAATGGAGGTGAGAGTGCATTATCGGAGGCAGAACACATTTTTTCCTTCGTAACTCGTCTCCGTGCCACCCGGAACAGGCTGGATCCCCATTGCATAATAAACAGAGGAGTGGTAAGACTTAGTAATAAATCAGGGCGGCTCACAGCGTTTGTAAGAAGTACAATAGTTTGTTTTTGGAGAGACTGTAAACACTACTACTTTTAGTACAAGGGGGGGCAATAAGCGCGGTATGGATTCAGTGATTGGTAAAAGCGTTCAGCGCAAGGACGCATGGGATAAGGTGACGGGAAAAGCGGAGTACACCGGGGATCTCCCCTTGGCAGGCGTGCTGTCAGCCCGGCTGCTCACAAGCACACACGCCCATGCGGCGATTCGGCGCATTGATATTACTAAGGCTCTTGGGGTGAAAGGGGTTAAGTCAATTTTAACAGGGGAAAACTGTCCGGAATTGTTTGGTCCCCTTCTGTTGGACAGGCCCGCATTGGCGCAAAATGTGGTCCGTTACGCCGGAGAACCGGTAGCCCTTGTAGTCGCTATAGATAAACCTACGGCGGAAATGGCCGCAGATCTGATTGAAGTTGAGTACGATCCCCTTCCTCATGTTCTGAACCCATCCCAGGCTCTGGCCGATGGAGCCGCTTTACTGCACGATCAATTCAACGGATATACAAAGGTCATGACAGATATTTACCCGGAGGCGGGAACCAACATTGCCAGCCGCTATAAAATACGAAAGGGAAATGCGAAAGAAGCCTTTTCCCAATGTGAGGTAATCCTGCGGCAACGCTTTTCACTGCCGCCCTCCGATCATCTGGCTCTGGAGGTACGAACGGCCCGGGCTGAAATATCTTCAGACGGAACCGTTGTCATTACAACGGCGTCACAATCCCCCTATACCGTCAGGAAACAGATTTCTGACGCCTTTTTCATTCCCGCCGGACAGATTCAGGTAAAGGTTCCCTTTGTGGGAGGAGGATTCGGGGGAAAAGCCCCGGTGTTTCTTGAGATACTGGCATTTCTCGCTTCCCGCAGCGTGGGAGGGAAGGCGGTTTCTCTGACCATTCCCCGGGAGCAGGATATGGCTTCCGCACCCTGCCGCCTCGGGCTGGAGGCCGATATTCAAATCGGAGCGGACCGCGACGGCATGATCCGGGCCGCGGAGATGACCTATTGGCTCGACTGCGGCGCCTATACGGATATCTCCCCCTATATGGCAAAAGCTATCGCTGTGGACTGCACAGGGCCCTACCATATTGAAAACCTCAGCTGTGATTCTTTGTGCGTGTATACAAACCGCACCTACGCCACATCTTATCGGAGCTTCGCCCATGAATCCTATACATTCTGCGTAGAGCGCATGATGGATATGCTGGCCCGTCAGTGTGGGATGGATCCCATGGAGTTAAGAATCAAAAATGCCATCAGACCAGGAAACCTGACGCCTACTCAGGTTGAATGCACAGACAGTCTCACAGGGAATCTGACCGAATGCTTGAACAAGGTGAAATCCCTTTCTAATTGGGAGAAGGGGAAAGCCGTTCAAGTCAAGCAGGACACGGTGCGGGCAAAAGGCGTGGCCTGCTTATGGAAAACGGAGAATCCTCCTACTGACGCAATTTCCGGCGCGCTGATAACATTCAATTCAGATGGAAGTGTCAATCTGAACACGGGAGTTGTGGAAATGGGGTCCGGGGCACAGAGCCATCTGGCCCAGATTGTGGCGGAAAAATTGCGCATAGATCCCAATCAGGTTCATGTGGTCATGCCCGTGGATACGCGTACCGCTCCTGAGCACTGGAAAACCGTTGCCAGTCTTACGGTATACATGGCTGGCCAGGCGGTAATGCGGGCGGCGGATGATTTAATACGGCAGCTGCGTCAAAACGGGGCACAGGCTTTGGGATGTCCGGAGGAGGAAATAGAGGTGGCGGGGGGACGGGTGTTTTCTCGTAAAAATCTCCAAAAGTTCATAGCCTTCCAGGATATTGTCCAGGGGTATAAATCCCCTCAGGGCCAGTCCATTGGGGAGCCCGCCCTGGGGCGCGGCGGTTTTATGCTGAAAGGACTCAGTACCCTTGACCCGCAAACCGGCCAGGGGAAGACAGGGCCTGCATGGACTCCAGGAGCCCAGGTGATTGAGGTGGAAGTGGATTTGAAAACCTGCTCCTATCGCATTCTTTCCGCCTCCACAGTTATGGACGTGGGGAAGGTGATCAATCCGGAATCCATGCGGAATATGATCGCCGGAGGAATGGCAATGGGCGTCAGCATGGCCAGCCGTGAGGCATTGACCTATGACGGAAAGGGCGCGCCCCAGACGCCTAACCTGCGCACATACAAGCTCCTGCATATGGGGCAGGAGCCGGAATACCGGGTGGACTTCGTGGAAACGCCCCAAATCGACGCTCCTTACGGTGTGCGCAGCTATGCCGAACACGGTATTATCGGCATTCCCGCCGCTCTGTGCAACGCATTGTCCGCGGCATTTGGAAAGGAACTCTTAACCCTGCCCCTGACGCCGGAGAAAATTTGGAAGTCCCTCAAGGAGGACCCCTATGATTCCATTTGATTTTATTTACTGCCGTCCGGATACCCTTGCAGAAGCCTGTGAAACCTTTCGTCAGCTGCAGATCCAGGGGAAGAATTCCGTCTATTACGCCGGAGGCAGTGAAATCATTACTATGTGCAGAGTCGGAACAGTCCGGCCGGATGCGGTTATCGATATAAAAGGGATTCCAGAGTGCAGCCACTTGTCCGCCGACCATGAAGGTCTCCATATTGGCGCTGCCTGCACCCTGAATCAGATCAAGGAGTCAAAGCTGTTTCCGCTTCTGACGTTATCCTGCGGAAGAATCGCCGACCATACAAATCAATGCAGAATCACGTTAGGCGGCAACTTGTGCGGAACTATTATTTATCGGGAGACAAGCCTGCCTTTACTGCTTTCCGACGCCACCGTCACGCTGTTCGGAGATGGGGAACTGCGTGCGGTATCCTTCGAGAGCGTGTTTAAAGGGCGCATGCAGCTGAACCCCGGTGAACTTATAGCACAGATCCATATTCCCGAATGGGCCACGCAAGCGCCTCATTTCCACGTAAAGCGTACAACAAATGAAAAGATCGATTACCCCCTTGTGAGCATGTCGGCAATCTTAAAGGATAACTACCTGCGAGCGGCTTTTTCCGGTCTATGCTCCTATCCCTTTCGCAGCCCGGAGATGGAGGCGGTTTTAAACGATTCTTCACTTTCCTGCACTGTCCGTGGGGAAGGAGCGTCGGGGCTGCTGCCGGAACCGGCATATGAGGATGTGGAGGGTTCCGGGGAATACCGAAGGTTCGTTTTCAGAAATATGGTAACCACTCTGTTGGAGGAAATTGAAAATGGTCAGGTATGAGGGGAAGACGGTAATATCGCTTAATATCAATGGAGATTCGCGCCAATTGGCGGTGCGTCCCTCGGATTTGTTGTTGGATGTGATGAGGGAGCAGCTTGGTTTGACCGCCGCGAAGCCCGGATGCAAAAACGGCGACTGCGGCGCCTGCACGATCCTCATGGACGGCTGGCCTGTAAAATCCTGCCTGGTTCTTGCAGTAGAGGCGGAAGGGCATGTTCTTTTAACGGCGGAGGGACTGGGTGGAAACGCAGCCATTCAAAAAGCCTTTGTAGAGGAAGAGGCGTTTCAGTGCGGCTATTGCACATCCGGATTCTTAATGGTTTGCCATGGGCTTCAAATACAGCATCCCGTCATGCCGGAGGAGTATGTGATTGAAGAGTGGCTTCAATCCAATATTTGCCGCTGCACCAGCTACCGGGAAATCCGTAAAGCGGTATGCCGGATGTATCAAGAGGGGCAGTAAAAGAAATTTAATGTATCGAGAGGGACAGTGAAAAAAACACCGGGAGGAAAAGGATGGATTCAGTACCCGAAACCATTTCAATGATTACGCTTGCCCGCGTATTGATGGGGATTTTTATGGGGACAGCGGCTCGCTTTGTCACACTGCGCATCGATTCGCGGCAGGTTCCCAGCTATCCCAACAGTTATTTTACTAACCTTGTCACCGGGTTTCTGGCGGCGAGTCTGGGTTCCGTGGCGATACCGGCCTTGCTGTCCAATGATTTAGCGGCCATCACTTTTTTAATGCTGGCGGTTCAGCATTTCCGCGATATCCGCAGGCAGACTCAGGAAAGTCTGCAGGAGATCGATCCGGTGGGCTTCGCGCCCCGGGGGACTGCTTACATTGACGGTATTGCCAAAACCTTTGAGGCCAGAAACTATATCTGTCTGCTGACGTCTTTTGGTACGGTTCTGGCCCTTTACCTGACCACCAGCGACAATATCCGGGTCAATGGGGCGATAGCTATAATAACGGGATCAGTGCTGATCTGGTGCATGGTGCATTTTACGAAAGGCAAGAATATCGGCGATATCTGCACCCTTCATTTCGGTAAGATCGAAGTAAGAGGCAGTGAATTGTACGTGGACGGCATCTGGGTTACCGCCATGCTGGGTCTGGAAAAAAGGAAGCAACTGTTTATAGATGAAGGGGTGGCTCTGGTCGCCACGCCGAAGATTGAAAAGCATCGGCTTACCCTTGAAAATGACGGGCAGCGTGCCGCCATGCTGTACGACGCCGCCCGTTCCTTCGGCACTAAGGAATTGTGGTTTACCAAGCGAAGTTTTTCGGACGGCAGAGTGGTGGTAGCCTTTGTGCCTATCATAAAGGATAAAGAGAAAATACTGCGGGCAGTGCGGGAAACGCCCATTTTAGAGAGCGTACGCAAGCTGTCGCGGGGGAGGGGATGAGATGGAAATTCTATTGTATGTGACAGATCGCCCGGACAGGGTCATCGCCGGAAATTCACTGGTTCTGAATATGTCCGACGACGAAGCGCGGCAGGAATTTCTTGAAGTGATCGCTGAGACATTTGAGGCCAGTGTTATGCAGATGAAAAACGGCGATCATATCGTGGCCCGGAGGAGTCAGTAGGCGATATTGTTTTCGTGGCGGTTCTCATGGTCTTGAATCGTTTTACGCAGCTTCCCGGGGGTTGTTCCGTAGACTTCCCGAAAGACCTGATGGAAGTGCCCGTCACCGTGATAGCCCACATCCTTGGCAATTTCCATAATGGACATGTCGCTTGCCAGCAAAAGCTCAAAAGCCTTTTGCATACGGGCGCGCTTTATGTATTCATAGATGGTAATGCCGTTGAGCTGTTTAAAGCCGGACATGAGCTTCTGCTGGTTCAGCCCCGTATACCGGGAGAGTTCTTTAATTTGCGGCGGTTGTACCAGCCGCTTTGTCAGCAGTTCCTTCGCGGCTTCAAGGGCCTTTCTGTCAAGAGATGAAAGCTTGACGAGAGGCTCTTTTCTGTTTGCGTAAATATAGTCCAGCGTAATGGCGAAGGCCTCCAGCGCTTTGCCCTGGATAAAGATTTTCAAAGCCTCTCCCCGGAGCCGGCAATTTCTGATCTGGTCGCAGATCAACGTGATTGCGGGTATGGTAAGGGGCTCAGGATTTAAAACAGAAGCGGCGGACTCCCAGAAATCCTCCGGGAGAGTATAGGGAAGGGTATCGAAAAACTTCTGCCGGTAGGCCAGGCCTGCGTTAATGAGCCGGATGTCCGGCTCCATCCGTTTATAGCCGGAGAAAAGGGGGTAGTTCACCAGATAATTCAGCCCATGATCGATGGAAACCGCCTCTTCCCGTTTTTTATAAAAACTGACGTCGCCCTGATAAAATTGCCCGAATTCCAGCACCTTTTCATGAACCGACTCCAATACGATGCAGGGTTTGAAAAAAATAGCGTCCGACAGGCAGGCCATGCAGGTTTCCGTATCGCCCCAAAGTTCAAATCCGCCGACGCCGAGATGGGGCGGCAGGCTGTATTTTACCCCATGTTCCGTCAGTTCTTTAATGAAGCCTATCCGTTCGAACTCAAACCAATATTGCTCGACTGTGCGCATTGTCAGCGCCCCCCTGTTCTTAAGTATTTACCTCCCGATATGAAGAGGGAAAGAGATTCGCGTCCGGTGGAAATCCTTTATATCACAGGGATGTCCCGATCCCGCGCCTTTCATAACCCCCCTGTTCTGCAAAGTGGCAGGGCTTGAAAGTATCTCCCGCATGCCATAAAATGAAGAGGTTAGCAATTGCTAACCAATTGGATTATATAATAGTTTTCTATAGAAAGGAAGGGTTTTGTGAGAAAAAGTAAAAAAGGAGGCGTCCTCAGCCGCACCTTTCAAATCGCGGCCCAGGGCAGGGGGCCTTACATAATAAGCTGCCTGGCGTCGGCACTGGGCATGATGGCAGGAATGGTCCCGTATCTTTCAGTCTATTTCATCGCCCGGCATATCTTATCCCCGACGGCGGGGAGCGATACCCAGAGGGTGCTTCTGTTTTGGGCCTTAGTCGCGGGTCTGAGTATTCTGTGCAACATGCTGCTTTCGTTTTTAGGAAGCTACGGCTGCCACAAGTTAGCTTTTCGGCTGCTGTATCAATTCCGCATACGGGTGATGGAGCATATAGGCAAGGTGCCTATTGGATTTTTTTCAAAGAATACTACCGGTGGTATTCAGAAAACCATGGATGAGAATATCGAGAAAATCGAAGGCTTTGTCGCTCACATGCTGCCGGATATTTTGGGCTCACTGCTGGTTGTTTTCGCTCTGCTGGGAAGTTTGTTTGCGCTGAACGTCTGCCTGGCCCTGACGGTAATCGTTACGGTACTGGCGGCGCTTCTACTGCAAATGGCCGTATTCGGAGGGGAGAAGGCCAAAAAGCTCTGGACGGATGTAGCTGCCGCCTCTCAAAGAATGACGGGAGCTTTCTCGGAATACGTAAAGGGAATGGCGGAGGTCAAGCTGTTTGGCCTCACGGGAACGATGACCAGAGGGCTGGAAGAGAATATCAAGGACTACCGCACCTGGGAGCTTCGGCAATACCGGCGCAGCGCCGTAGCCATGAGCGCTTACAAGGCCATTGTGCTTTCCGTCCTTACCTTCGTTCTGCCTGTGGGGATCCTGCTCATTGCCAGAGACCCTTCCCCTGATACTTTTCTGGCGGTGCTCATGGCGCTGATCATCACTCCTGCTATTTATGACCCTTTTATGACCTGTGTCAATTACGGCTCACAGATGGGCATGCTGAACGTGGGGCTGAACTCCATAGACGTGATTCTTGAAGAGGACCCCATTTTACAGCCGAAGTTCTCCAAGAACCCCGAGGCGTGGGACGTAGGTTTTGACAAGGTTACTTTCTCCTATGAAAAGACAGAAGATGGGAGAGGAAAAAAGGCGCTGTCGGAAATCAGCTTTGTTGCGCCTCAGGGGCAGATGACGGCTCTGGTGGGGGCCAGCGGCGGAGGAAAAACTACAGTCGGACAGCTGCTGCTGCGTTTCTGGGATGTGGACGCCGGAGCCATTATCATCGGCGGGGTGGATATTCGGGAAATGACATCTCAAAGCCTGATGGACAGTGTGGCCGCCGTGTTTCAGGATACCTATATTTTTGCCGATACCATTTGGGGAAATATTACGATGAACCGGGATTACAGCCGCCGGCAGGTAGAGGAGGCGGCTAAAGCCGCCCGGTGTCACGACTTTATCATGGCCCTGCCGGAAGGGTACGACACCCGGATCGGGACAGGAGGGGCCGACTTGTCGGGAGGGGAGACTCAACGCGTCTCTATCGCCCGGGCCATTCTCAAAAATTCCCCCATCGTGATACTGGACGAAGCGCTGGCTTATTCCGACGCGGAGAATGAGAATCTGATTCAGAAAGCCATCCAAAACCTGGTGAAGGATAAGACGGTAATCATCATTGCGCACCGTCTGCAAAGCATCCGGCAGGCAGATCAGATTCTGGTCCTGAAGGATGGAGAAATCATAGAGCGCGGCACCCATGACCAGCTGTTGGGCGCCGATACGGAATACCGTACATTATGGGAACTGCAGCATGAGGCGGACGCCTGGGCGATCCAGCTTGACGAGGCAAAGGAGGCGATACAATGAAAGAGATTATCCGAAAGTTTACCTGTGGCCATCCGAAGCAGATGAAAGGTCCCGTTTTCTGGATTTTTCTCGAGAATTTCTTCATGGGCTTTCCGGCGGTGGCCGTTTATTTCGTCATCAATTTGATTGCGGCGTCCTTCGATGATCCCGGCAGTATCAATCTGAAAGGCTTATGGATTATCGCCGCCATCATGGGGGTTCTTCTGCTGGTTCAGTTTCTGCTCAGCACCGGTTCTTTTTTAGGGACATTTCTGCCGGCTACGATTCATTCGGCGGAAAATAAGACTGCCTTTATCGAGAAGCTCCGCACTCTGCCTCTGGGGTACTTTCAGAAGAAAGAATCCGGAGAGCTGATTAACACCTTTACCGGGGATTTTCTCGCTGTGGAGCAGAGCATGGTGGGCATGTTTACCGGTATTTTCAGCGTGGTGCTTTCCTGTGTGCTCACTTCGATCATCATGTTCTGGTTTAATCCCACCATGGCGCTGGCTCTCTATATCAGCATCCCGGTGGCGGCGCTGGTTATAGGCCTCTCCATGAATCTGACGGCGCGGCTTTCCCGGCGCAACATTGAGGCCAGAGACAAGACGGCCACTTATTTAAACGAATACCTGCTGGGCATGAAGACCCTCAAATCCTATAACCAGACGGGGGAGGGCTTCGGCAAGCTCAAGGACGCTTATCAGCACCTCATGAAGGTCAACATATACGCGGAAACAGTAGGCGGGTCTCTGATGAGCCTGGCCAATACTTTAGTGAGGCTGGGACTTCCTCTTATGTGCTTCGCGGGGGCCTATCTCCTGCTGGGAGGCGAGCTGTCCGTTGTGAACTATCTTGCCATTATCATTATCGGCACCAAGATCATTTCTCCCCTCATCACCTGGGTGCGGTATATGGTGATGCTGCGCACCCATTATGTGTCGGCGAGCCGCATTGACGATGTGATGCAGGCGCCCGCCATGAAAGGGGAGGGAAGCGGCAATCCGGGAGAGGATATCGCCTTTGACAGTGTGAGCTTCTCCTACTCTGAAAACGGGGAGGGCAACAAAGTATTGAATGACGCTTCCTTTACCATTCCCGCAGGCAAGCTGACGGCGATTGTCGGCCCCAGCGGCGGCGGCAAAACTACCATCCTTCGGCTCATCGCCCGGTTTTGGGATGTGAACGCCGGGAAGATTACCTGCGGCGGCAGGGATTTAAAAAGTCTGGACGCCGATGGATGGATTTCCGGCATTTCCATGGTCCTTCAGGACGTCTACCTGTTCCACGATACCCTTCGGGAAAATATTCTGTTCGGACGCAAGGACGCCACGGAAGAGGAAATGATAGACGCCGCCATGCGCGCAGGGTGTCATGATTTTATTATGGAGCTGCCCGAGGGGTATGACACGGTGATAGGAGAAGGAGGCAATACGCTGTCCGGCGGGGAGAAACAGAGAATCTCCATTGCCCGGGCCATTCTGAAGGACGCGCCCCTTCTGCTTCTGGATGAGCCTACGGCCAGCCTGGACGCCCGAAATGAGGTGCTAATCCAACGTGCCATCGGCGAGCTTGTCAAGGGGCGGACAGTGGTGATGATCGCTCACAGGCTGAAAACAGTTCGAAATGCCCACCAGATCCTGGTAGTGCAGGATGGCGGCATCAAGGAAAGCGGCACCCATGACGAACTGATAGCGCAAAAGGGCGCCTACAATCGGCTCTGGACCCTGCAGAATCAGGCTATAGACTGGAATATTTGAAGAGGGCGGCCTCTGGGCGGGTGTGCCCTGCCCGGGCCGAACCCCAGTACCTATTAGATGACGAAAAGCGGTGAAAAAGTTGTTTTTTGGCCGAAATATAAACTTTGTAATTGTTTGTATATTTTTTCGGCTGCTTTATCAACCGAAATGGAATTTAAAAATAAAACCGGTTGCCCATTTCATTAAAAGGTAGCCGGTTTCCGCTTTGCAGAAATTTATAAGTTGATTTTGACCTTAATTTCATTTTAATTAGTAAAAAGTAAGATTCCTGTGGAGGTCTGTGATTCTCTCTACCTGCTGAACAAGATTAAATACAGGATCGGCAAACAGCGATAATTCTTAGGTCGTACGGTTCTTTACTGCTGCCGCTCCTGTATCTTCGCCGTCATCTTCCTTGCCACCTGCTTATAATAGCGCGCGAAGCCAATCCAAATCAGGAAGGCCGCCAGCAGCTGTCCCGCTATCGCCAGAATACATGCCGCCCATCCCGCTGAAACGGGAATCCAGCCCACAAGGAAGGCTACGATTAAATAAACGGTACAGCCGATGCTCATATGAATAACCGCCTGCATCCCGAAAGAGAGCTTTTCATTGTCATAAATCCGGGAGGGGACGGAGAAACCGATTCCCACGATCATGGCGCCAAGGGCCATCCTGGTGTAGGACCAACCAGTCAATTCAAAGCTGCCGGAGTTAAGGACGTCAAATACGATGCCGGAGATGGCAAAGATGGCGCTTCCCAAACAGATCCCGAACAAAATGTTTTTAAGTGTGATAGTCATTTCCGAAACCTCCTATATGCCCAGGTATTTCTTAAAGTCGGAGAGATACTTTCTTGAGATATAATCCTTGCAGCCGTTTTTCAGGATGAGCAGCATCATGCCGCTGAAGGAGGATTCTATGCTGCTGATCTCCTTCAGGTTAACGAGGGTGGATTTTGATATCCGCATAAAATCCTTGCCTAACTGCGCTTCCAGTTCATAGAGCCTTTTGGGACAAACATAGGATTTTGAGAGGGTATGGACCAGGGTCTTTTCATTTTCCACCCGGGCCATAAAGATCTCCTTTGGCCGCAATACGACAATACGATCCCCGTCCTTGGCGGTAATTACACTGTTGTCACTCTCGAATCCCATGGCGGAGGCAAGCTTCTGTATCTCGTCGGTTATCCTGCTGGTGTATATGACGGCATACGTCTCCTTGATATCGGGAGATATCTTAATTTCAACCTTCATCTGCATCCCTCGCTTTCTGCCGGTATTATAATCATACACGGCTCGCTTGTCCCTGTCATGGATTTTGCGGTAAGTGGTCAGATGTGGGTGGTGAGATGCGGAAATACGGAGAGCAGGGAAAAACAAGACCCTCATGAAGATCTAAGATTCCTTTTGTCCGGCAAATAAGCTAAAATACGGACTGGGTAAACAGCGGTAATCCGTTATTTATTCTCCGCCTGCTCTATGCAGTCCTTCACTGCGGCTTTAAGAGCGTCGCTGGTTACTGTGGCGGAGGTAACTGCGTCGACCTCCCAGGTTTGCGCCTCTACGATTTCCCCGGGTATTGCATCGATGGCTTTGTCGCCGAATCCCACCGTCTCATTCTGATCTGTCACGTTGACAGAGAGAATGGAATCCCTATCAAATTTCACCTCCACAGTTACATCGCCAACGTAGCCCTGTTCCGTCGCTGTGTATGTCCCCGCGGTATAGGTATCGGCTGAGCCGCCGCAGGCAGTGAACAGGGCAAGGGTGCAGAGAATTATTGTCATAACCAAAGTTGTCTTTTTCATGATAAATTCCTCCATTTTTATTTAAAATTGTCCTTTGGGACTGTTTGATCCCGTGTGCCGTAAGGCAGACATACGGGCACTTTTAATACGGGATGAGGGATGACCTCGGCCTCCACATTGAAAACCTCCCGGAGCGTTTGGGGCGTGATCACCGTTTCAGGTAAACCGGCGCTGTATTTTTCTCCGTCCCGGATAGCAATCAGATAGTCGGAGAACATGATGGCGTGATTCAGATCATGGAGCACCATAACAATGGTGACGTCCTGTTCCGTGTTTAACTGCCGCAGAAGCTGTAAAATTTCCAGCTGGTGGGAAATATCCAGGTAGGTGGTGGGTTCATCAAGGAACAAAACCCCGGTTTTTTGTGCCAGAGCCATAGCGATCCAGCCCCGCTGCCGCTGTCCCCCCGACAGCTGATCCATCTCCCGCTCGGCAAGCTCTGTCATATTTGTGCAGGCCAGCGCCCAACGAATGATTTCCCTGTCTTTCTGCGTTATGCCGGACAGTCTGCTGCGATAAGGGAAGCGTCCGTATTCCACCAGGTCGCTTACGGTGATGCCTGCAGGTGATTGGGCGCTTTGCGGCAGAAGGGCCAGCTTTTGCGCCACCAGCCTGGTGGGCATACTGTGGATGGATGTTCCCTCCAGATAGACCGAACCCTCCGTCGGTTTGATGAGGCGGGACATGGTTTTCAGGATAGTGGATTTTCCGGAGCCGTTGGCGCCGATCAGGGTTGTGATTTTTCCCTGTGGAATTTCAATGTCAAGATCGCGAAAAACCGGCATTCCATCGTAACCGGCTGCCAGCCTCTGTGTGGTAATACTGGACTTCATAGGTAACGAACCTCCTCATACCTGCTTGCGCAGCAGAAATAGAAAATAGGGAGCGGCCAGGACGGAAATGACAATGCCCACCGGCAGTTCAATGGGTTGGAACAGAGATCTGCCCATGGTGTCCGCCAATAGCAGGAAGAGTCCGCCCAGCAGCATGGAAGCAGGCAGGAGCGCGCAGTGTCTTGTCCCCACGAATCTTCTTGCCATGTGCGGCGCCACGAGACCAATAAAACCGATACCTCCGCTGACGGCAATACAGCTGGCTGCCAGGGCTACCGCAACAACGAGGATGATTCTTCGTTCCCGCTCCACCCGGACGCCTAAAGCCGTGGAGGCTTCCTCGCCCAAAAGGAGCAGATCCAGTACACCGGACCTGGTGAGGAGCAGGGGCATCAGAAGGGCAAGATAGGGGATCAGCGTGTTCACCTGATGCCAGCTTGTTCCCCAAATATTCCCCGCCAGCCACCGTGCCACCAGTTGATAGCTGCTGTTTTCCATATCCGAGGCCATGATCAGCATGATGGAGGAAAAGCCCGCCGACGCGCCGATACCGCCCAGCAATAAATAAGAGGGTCTGACTTTACCGTTTCGTTTGGAGAAACCGTAAAGAAACCCGGCTACCAGCAACCCGCCCGCCATGGCGAACAGCGGCTGATAAAACATGGCGCGGATGTGCAGTTCCGGGAAAAAGGTCAGAAACAGCATAACCATAAATCCTGCTCCCGCATTGATGCCCAGAATACCGGGGTCGGCCAGAGGATTTTCCGTTACCGCCTGCAGCGCGCATCCGGACAACGCCAGGCCCATTCCGCACAGGAGGGCCAGAACGATGCGGGGAAGGCGAATTTGCAAAAGGGTAATCGAAGCCTCCGGACCGTTGGGATGGAGTAGACTTTCTATCACATCGGGATAGGGAATCCGGGCGTATCCACTGTTGATGGACAGCACGATGACCGCCGCAACCGCCAGCATAAGAAGGGGAATCATAAGTCGAATCCTATTTTTTCTCTTCATAGAAGGACCCCCTTTTTTCGGTAGGTCAGCGCCAGAAAGACCGGAACCCCGATGACGGATACCAGCGCGCCCACAGGGGTATCAAAAGGCGCGTTCACCATCCGGGCGGCGATGTCGGCAAGCACCAACAGTATCCCGCCCAGCAGAGCGGAGGCCGGAAGAATACGGCGGTAATCCGCGCCGACCAGCACCCGGGCCGAATGAGGCACAATCAGCCCTAAAAAAGAGATTCCACCTACCAGCGACACACTGGCCCCCGCCATCACCAGCACGATGGACATGCCTGTCAGACGCAGGGCCCAAATGTTCAGGCCAAGCCCCGCAGCGCTTTCCTCGCCTAAGGCCAGCACCGAAAGCCGGCCGGAAAGGAGCAGACTTATCAAAGCCGCGACCGCAATCCAGGGAAGGGTTATCCCAAGCTGCTGACAGGTGATGCCGGACAGGCTTCCCGCCGTCCAGAAGGACAGGGACTTGGAAAGGCCGAATGTAAGGGATATTCCCTGGCTGAGAGCGGTGAGCAGCGCGGAAACGGCTGAGCCTGCTAAAATGAGCCGGATGGGGGAGGCTTTATGTTTCCCCACTCCTAAGCCGTATACCATGAGAACAGCCAGGGCCGCTCCGAGGAATGCCGACAGCATCATAATCCGCGCCGACAGAGATGGCAGAAGGACTGCGGTGAGGGCCACAAAAAAGCCGGCGCCCGCATTGATCCCCAGGAGCCCCGCGTCTGCCAGGGGATTTCTGGTCACCCCCTGCATCACGGCTCCGGCAAGGGCAAAAGCCGCCCCGGTAAAGCAGGCGGCCAGCGCTCTTGGCATACGCATCTCCAGCATGACGCTTCCGATTTCACAAGGAGCCTCGGGATAAAAGAGCGTATGGATCAGCATTTTTACACTTCCTCCGGCAACGCCAACGCTGACGGACAGCAGAATGGACAGCAGCAGGAGTAAGGCCAGCATAGAAAGGGAAATCACGAAGCCTGCCTTTGTGCGCATCCATTGCGTGAAAAGCGTTGCGGGTGTGGTGTTCTGCCTTCTTTTTTGGCTACTCCACATCACTGTGGTTCAGAATGGCGTTGGCCATTTTCTCCATATAAATCAACTTGCCGTTCGGCGTATAGGCCATATCGTATTGCAGACTGTTGATCCCGTAATACACGTTTCCGTTTTGCACAGCTTTCAGATTCTGCCAGGTAGGGCTGTTTGCCGTGTCTCCGACCAGTCCATCGTCACTGAAAAAGAAGATATGGTCGGCATCGATCACGGAGAAGTATTCCGCGTCCACTACTTCGCCCCAGACGCCTTCAGGGGTTCCGGCGGAGGGAGGCAGCCGCATGGCCTCAAAGATGAGTTCTCCGGGGCCTCCTGTGCGATAAACATAGTAAGAGCCGAAATGAACGGAATTAGCTTCAAGGACGGCGAAGGTTTCATTGCCGACGGCTTCCTTCACACTGGCGGAAAGCCCGGCTGCTTTGGCATCGTAATCAGCAAGCCATTCGGCGACAATAGCCTCTTTCCCGAACCACTGCCCCAGTTGCTGGAAGCGTCCGCGCCAATCGACAAAGTTAATATCGTCGTCGAGCATAACGGTAGGCGCAATGGTCTTCAACTGCTCATATACTTTCTCGTGCCGAATGTTCATGATGATGAGATCCGGCTTCAGCTCGGCGATTTTCTCAAGGTTTAAGTCTCCCGACGCGCCGGAATAGTTGCCCACCGTCTCCACATTGTTTTCCATGAAGTAATCCTGCAGATAGTCCGGTACCGTTACACCGTCGAACATGCTGGTGTTAGCTGAAGCGATAAAAGGGATGCCCAGGATGATGAGCTCGTCCGCGGAGCCGGAGACATCCACAGTCCGCTGCGGATTTGCCGGGATCTCAACAGTACCCTTCATATCCTCCACTGTGATGATGCCGCCGTTCTGCTCCGGTTCGGGGCCGGGCCCATTATCCGCGGCTGGCGAGCAGGCGGCTATCAGCATGGACAGCATAAGTAAAAGGGAAATCATTAATCTTTTTTTCACGTTTAAACCTCCTGATATGTATAGCGAATGATATACAGCAAATATAGTATCGTACAATTGGTTAGTCATAGCTAACCAAAGCTTAGTATAAAGAAATCCGCGTTGTCCTTCTGCCTCTGAAGGGAGTATTTTTGTCTCTGGAGGGAGCCTCTGGAGAGATTAGGAAAGAACAATATCTATTGACTGGTTAGCGAAAGCTAACTATAATGGAGTTAACAGATAAGAAATATTTCTGTCCGCGGAGGAATAGTCTTCCCTGCCGGGTGTGTTTATAAGGATGGGCCATATGTCATATTTACCATTGAATTTCGAGAAGTCGGATGTCTTTCCGAAAAAGACCGTGGCGGTACGGCCCGATGTACATATCATGCTTTCAAACGGAACTTTGCCCGGTCAGACCCAGCACTCCACCGCGACAACCGCGCCTGTAGTTGAGCTGAGTTACAGCGGCAAAAATCCCATATACGGAGAAGTGGGATCTGTGCCCGTTGAGCTTCGGCCGGGGTATTCCTCTCTCGGCTTTATGGGGCAGGTTAACGGTTACTCCGAGTATAGCAGCGGTCAGGAGATTTCATTGTATTCTATCTGGGTTGCTCCCAGCGCATTCGACAGGTTTTGTGAGTCAGTCTGCGGCAAATCCGATGTTGGCTTTCACTCCTTTCAGAAAGGCGCCTATACCTGTCACAGTTTCAAAAGCGATCCACGGGAGGAGAGCCTTATCAGAAAGCTGGATGCCTGCTTTACAAATGAGTCGGGGAATATCAACAAGCTGATGCTTGAAAGTCACGTCTTGGAGCTGCTGTCTGTCAATATTGAAAGACTGCTCTGCGTGGACTGTCCCCGAGAGCATCTGAGCAAATCCGATATGGAAAGCCTGGCCTATGCCCGCGAGCTGCTGCTGGCCCGTCTGGACTGTCCGCCGTCCCTGATGGAATTGTCCCGCATGATCCACATGAACGACTGTAAACTGAAACGTTCCTTCAAACAATGCTTCGGGCAAACGGTCTATGAGTTCGTCCGGGAGCAGCGATTGGAAAAAGCCTTCTCCCTGCTGGAAGAAGGCGGTCATAATGTGAGCCAGACAGCTTTTGCTGTAGGCTATACCAATATCGGTCACTTCTCGGAAATCTTCCAAAAAAGATTCGGAATTACGCCAAAGGCACTGTGTAAATAAGGGGAAAAAGAGGCTGCCCAAAACAGGAATTTAAAAAACCTATTTTGAGACAGCCTCTTGTTTATTCCAAGTAAGATTTATGAAAACCCGCAACAATTACGCCGTACGTCCGCCCAGCTTCCAGCCGATGGACTTTTCACGCATGCGGACAAAATCGGCGTAGAGGCCGCCGGTCTGCATCAGTTCCCGGTGAGTGCCTCTCTGAATGATTTTTCCCTGATCCAGCACGAGAATCTGGTCCGCGTTCTGTACGGTTTTCAGCCGATGGGCAATCATGATGATAGTCTTACCCCTGGTGAGCTCGGCAATGGCTTCCTGGAGCAAGGCTTCGTTTTCGGGATCCACGTTAGCGGTTGCTTCATCCAGAATGATGATCGGCGCATCCTTGAGGAGAGCCCGGGCGATGGAAATGCGTTGCTTTTCTCCTCCCGAAATGGTAGCGCCGCTTTCTCCGATCACCGTATCATAGCCATCAGGCAGGGCGCTGATGAAGTCATGACAGCAGGCCTTTCCAGCCGCCGCCTCCACTTCATCCATCGTGGCGTCGGGTTTGCCGAACTTAATGTTGTTTGCAATGGTGTCGTTGAAGAGGTAGACATTTTGAAACACCATGCTGAAATTGGCCAACAGGCTGTCCAGGGTGTACTCTCTCACGTCAACGCCGCCCAGAGTGATGCGGCCGCTGTCCACATCCCAAAAGCGGGCCATGAGACTGGTGAGGGTGGTTTTTCCGCCGCCGGAGGGGCCGACGATGGCCGTGGTGGTACCTTCGGGAATTTCAAAGGAAACATCGTCAATGACCTTTTTGTTTTCATAGCGGAAGGTCACGTTTTCCCCTTTGATGGACCTATTTTCAGGCTTTAGGGCCTTGCCGTCAATATCCATAACAGGTGTTTCAAATACCTTGTTGATTTTGTCCATAGAGAGGTCCAGCACTCGCAGCAGGGAACTGTAGTTGCCCGCGGTATCCAGCTGGGCGTACACCATAAAGGAGGAAATGACCAGCAGCAGGCAGCCGATCAGATCCATAGACCCGCCCGCGTAAAGCGTCACCGAAAAGAATATCATGCCGATGCCAAAGAATTTCAGCACCAGGCTTTGCAGGGTCATATAGGGCACGAAAACCTTTTCCAGACCGACGTTTACCTTCTCATTTTCTTTGATTGCGCGGTCAACGGTTTTGTTGGCCTCCTGGTCCAGATTATAAGAGCGCACGACTCCGATGCCCTGTACATATTCCAGAACCGATGACACCAGACGGGTATCGGAGTCTGTTTTAAGAGGGGACACCCTCCGGGATACTTTCTGCAAAAGTGCATTGATGCCGAAGAAGGCGGCAATACCCACAAGGAGCAGCAGGCCGATACGCCAGTCGTAGAGCAGAAGGGCAAGGGTGAACATGGCGGTGGTCAAAATTCCCTGGGTGGTGAGCATGATTACTCTTGTAGCCACATCCTGAAGGTTTTCGGCAGTGTTGGTGGTGATGGAGGTAATGTCGCCGAGGCTGTTGTCGTTGAAATAGCCCATGGGCATGTATTTGAGCCGTTCGCCGATTTCTATCCTCTTGTTGGTGGCCACCGTATATCCCGCGACGGTTTGCTTCATGGTAAGACTGCGGCGGGTGATCGCGCAGCCGGCGATGCTTACCAGCATAATGGCGAGGGTAATCCATATGGTCCGGACGGTCACACTTCCCTGGATCAGCGCTGTCAGCACAACGGCGATGGCCGGAATGCGCAGGGCCTCAAACACGGCGTGAAGCAGGGAGAGCCCGAGGGATTCATAGAACAGACGGCTCTGGTCGCCGCTGAATATGAAAAACTTTTTGAATATGGCGATCATGAGAGCACCTCCTGTACTGTATTTTCAATGCTGTCTCTGACCGAGGTGTGGGACTCCCACATGCTTTTGTAAAGGGGGGAGGCTTTCAGCAATTCGCCGTGGGTTCCCTGAGCTGCCACCCGGCCTTGGTCAATGACGATAATATCGTCGGAATCGGTGATGGTAGAGAGCCGATGGGCAATGACGATAAGGGTCTTGGCCTCCACGAGTTTCGATACCGCCGCCTGGATGACCGCTTCGTTCTCCGGATCTGTATAGGCAGTGGCTTCGTCGAGAATGACGATGGGGGCATCCTTGAGCATGGCCCGGGCGATGGTAATACGCTGGCGTTCACCCCCGGAGAGATGGCCGCCCGCCCCTCCGGCACGGGTTTCATAGCCATTTTCCAACTGCATAATAAAGTCATGGCAGCCGCTTTGACGGGCAGCTTTTTCCACCTCCGCGTCGCTGGCCGAGGGCCTGCCCATACGGATATTCTCCCGGATGGTTTCATCAAAAAGATAGTTGTCCTGAGCCACGTAGGCGACCATGCTGTTGAGCTGCGAAAGAGGGATTTGCCGGATGTCGGTTCCCCCGATGGTGATTTTTCCGCTGCTGGCGTCCCACAGGGAGGCGATGAGCTTGGCAATGGTAGACTTGCCGCCGCCGGAAGGCCCGACGAGAGCCGTTACGCTGCATGCCGGGATGGAGAGATCCACTTCATGGAGAACCGCCTTCTCACGGTAGGCGAAACTCACATGCGAAAGAAGGATGTCGTAGCCCGAAAGCTCCGCAGGCGTCGTGGGGCGAACCAGGTCGGGCTGGGTGAGCACGTCGGTTATTTCACTGACGATGGTGTGTACCTTTCCCACGTCGTCTGTATAACTCATGGTAGTGATGAGAGGCCCCATGATTCCCAGAGACAAAATGATGGAGACGATAAATGTTTCAATAGGAAGGCTGCCCCTCATGTACAGCATGGTACCAATGGGCAGCACACTGACCAGTACCGCAGGGAACACCGACAAGGCCGTTGAGAAAAATGGCAGCGTGGAACGCATCCAGTCGATGGCTCCGGCGGCGGCTTCCCTCGCGGCTGTGGTGAATTTCTCGTAAGATGAGGCCGATTGATTGAAGGCCTTGATCACCTCAATGCCGCTGATATATTCCACCGCCACATCATTGAGGCGCTTGTTTTTCGTCACATAGTTTTTAAAACGCGCCTCGTAGCTGCCCATCATACCCATGTAGCAGAAAATACCCAGCGGCAGCGGAATGAGCGCTGCCAGCGCCATCCGCCAGTCCAGCGCGAAAAGATAGATCATGGTGGCGATTGAAATTAAAAGGTTGCCGCCCATTTCAGGAACAACGTGGGCAAGGGTAGGCTCAATACTGTCCACACGTTCCACCAGGATATTTTTCAGCCGTCCGGAAGGGGTGTCCAGCAGATAGCCCATAGGCAGGCGGGTGAGCTTTTTTGTCAGCTTTAACCGAACCTCGGAAATGACGGCGAAGGTGGCTGCGTGGGACAGGGTGGTGGAAATGCCGTGAAACAGATACCGCAGTATCCAAAAGCCGGCGGCAAGCAGGCAATAGAAGCCGTAAAAGCGCAGATTGTCCTCTCCCCGCAGCAACGCCAGCACGATTTGCGCCGCGCAGAAATAGGGCGCCATGCTGCAAGCCACTCCCAGAGTGGCAAAGGTGAGAGAGGCAATATATCCGCCCTTGTGGGGCGCGGCCCACTCTAAAAGAGGAGACAAACCGCTCTTCAAATTCTTATCTTTACTATCCATTCAATATTCGCTTCCTTTCCTGACGATTCAAATCAATTGGCGCTCCGCCGCTGGCGGGAGACTGACGCTGCCTTTCAAAGAATTGGCGCAGCCTTATTCCGCCCCTTCCATCCAGAGTGTATTGTTCCTTAACACGTCCGTCTTCCAGATGGAGCACAAAATTGCAACAGCGGACGATAAGCTCCGGATCGTGGGTGACGATGAACACAGTCTGTCTCCCGCTCAGGGAACGCAGCAACCGGGCGGTACGCTCCATGTGATGGAAATCCAGGCCGCTGGTGGGCTCATCAAACACCAACAGTTCTTTCCCGGCCAGCAGAGCGGAGGCAACGGCTACCCGCTGCTTCTGACCGCCGGAGAGGGACAGGGGGTGGCGCTCCCTGAAAGGCGTCAATTCCAGGGCATCCATGATCTGCTCCAGCTCAGCCTCCTTCGATTCGTCCATCCCCAACCGCAGTTCATCCTCTACGCTTTCGCAGAAGAGTTGATGATTCACATCCTGCATGACCAGGTAGCTCTTTTTCAGCATCCGACGGCGGGAATCGGTTTTTTCTCCGCAGCAGCAAACGCCCTTGCACTGCTTTACCAGCCCGCACAAGCATTTGGAAAGGGTGGATTTTCCCGCTCCGTTGCATCCGATGACGGCGATAACTCCGCCTTTTGGAAGCGTTGCCTCGGAGATGTCCAACGCGTGAGTGGAACCGCTGCGGTAAATATGCTGATAGTTCCGCAGAGTCAAGGGCTCTTCTGAGGCTGGCGGCGCCTCACGTTGAGGAAGGTCGGCCAGCGACAGGGTGCGTAACCCCAGATCAGCCAGCATTTTGCCGGTGTAGGCGCAAAACTTCGCCATGGGAATGTCTCTCTCGATTTTTCCATCCCGGAGATAAATCACCCGGTCGCAGAGCTCCCGCAGCCAATACAGCCGGTGCTCCGCGATGAGAATGGTCTTTCCTTGCGCCTTCCACAGCCCCAGCGTTTCTTTTAAATCCTCAATGGCATCCATGTCCAGATTGGATGTGGGTTCGTCGAGAACAAATACCTCCGGCCCCATGGCGGATACTGATGCGCAGGCGATTTTCTGTTTTTCACCGCCGGACAGGTGAAAGATACTTCGATCCAATAGATCTGTGGCACGCATCTCCCGGGCGGCGGAGTCAACTCTTCGGTCGATTTCCTCCGGCGGGAGGCCCAGGTTTTCGCATCCGAAGGCGATTTCTCCTGCGGTGTCCACGCAGAAGAACTGACTGCGGGGATTCTGGAAAACGCTGCCCACTAACCGGGCGGTCTCGTACAGCTCAGCGTTCTTTACATCCAATCCTGCCACAGAGACCTCGCCGGATAACTCTCCATCGTAGTAATGGGGGATAAGGCCGTTGACAAGTCGGGTCAGGGTGGTTTTGCCGCAGCCTGACTGGCCGCATAGCAGCACGCATTCCCCTCGCTCTATCCGCAGGGAGACATCCCGCAGGGTCCCGGAATCGGCACCCGGATACTGAAAGTCGATATGGTTTAACTCAATCATGTACTTCTCCTTCACAAGACACCCAGGTACACCAAAAGGGCAGCGGTAAAGGCGGCGGCGCACAAGGTGATAAGTATAACGTCCTGAACCTGGAAGCCGATGCGGCAGACATTTGTGCGCCTGATCTCGCCCCCAAGACCGCGGGTCAGGGCCGCAGCGGACAGTTCCTCTCCGATTTTCGCAGTGCAGGCCATCAGCGGTACCAGTCGATATTCCAGCATTTTTCCCGCCCTGCCGCCACCCAGACTGATTCCCCGCATCCGCATAGCGGCATTGATGGAGGCGAATTCCTCTCCTATAGTGGGGAAAAAGCGGAACATGACGGACATGGGGATGATAATCTTCTCACTGACACGGAGCCTCTGCATAGCAGCGGTGAATTCGCTGACCGTAGTGGTAGAAAACACGTAGATTCCCAGAACCACACCGGGCATGACCCGGCTTAAAATTCCTGTGCAGCCCAGCAGCAGGAATTGTGGAAAGCCTGACAACCGGGGTATCAGCAGCATAGACGCCAGATAGGCTGCTGTAAAGATTGTCAAATAGAGGATTCCCGTTCTGAATTTTCTCACAGCCAGCAGCAAAATCAACGGCAGAGCTGACAGACAGGGCACGAAAAAGAAAAGTTTGTCGCCGCCCAACCCTCCCAGAACGAAGGTGGAGACTGTGATTAACAGTAGTATCTTTGTTCGTGGGTCCAAAATCAGGCCATATTTTTGCCCGGTAGCTTGTAAGATTCCGGAGGCCATTAGGCGATTCCCGCCTTAACAAAATGTTTTTTCAATAGGGCCCGGCCCAGCAGGCCGCCGATCACGCCGAAGACAAAACAGCTGATCAGCAGAACCGGATTCATCCAGGGCGGCAGCAGAGCGGTCAGCGCTGCCTCATAATCGGCGCCGAACTCCGTCCGGGTGGAGAAATAGCCTTCCGGGTTGGTGAACAGGGGAATAAAGTTGCCCCACATCCAGATGTTGAAGAAGCCGCAGACCAAAAGGGAACTGCCTGCTTTGCTGTAATTTGCCCGCTTCCAGATCAGCTCCGCGATGAGGGAGGAAACCACGGCCACGGGCAAAGCATACAGCCCCATTCCGGTCAGGGCCATCATAATACCCATGATGATGCCCATAATGAGGATCATGCCGAATTTTTTTACTTTGGTTAAAAACAGCATAAAGGGGATGCTGCCGATGACAGGGCCGATAACGCAGAGTAACGGCATCATAATAGGTATGTAGCCCAGCATGGCGAGGGCCATGATAATGACAAAATAGATGGCCGAATAGATTCCCACGTTGATGAGATCTTTTCCGGTCAAACGGTTTGTGTTCTTGCTGACAGTATTTGCGGACATGATGATAACCTCCATTTTGTTTTAAATTCGCCGGGACAGATGTCCAGGCTGTTATAGATA
>WPCH01199533.1_pt1 | contig 55233 bp, 46 predicted proteins | sample 5399881 | NCBI WGS metagenome assembly WPCH01 (sample SAMN12869468, study PRJNA574797) | sludge metagenome | isolation source: wastewater treatment of pH5 | place: China:Beijing | collected 2019-05-20
CAAAAAGGCTGTCCCCGTGTCCGGTTATTGAGCAGCTACGCTGCAATAGGTCTCTACGGCGTCTATAATGTGAAAGGGCTCCGTCAGATTGCTGCCCTCGGCGCCGGCTGTAACCAGGACATATTCCGTTCCCTTTATTTCCGCCAGACTTGCGAGACACAAGCCTGCCTTACCGGTATATCCGGTTTTTCCTCCCAGGATTTTGCCCTCTGGAATACTGGGGGTTTCAAGATTCGTAAACATAGTGCTGGAAAAAGTGATTCCGTCCGGATGCTTGTTTGTAGGCTGAGCAGAATGGTGTGAAGAAGTAAAAATGTCGCGAAAGCCGCTGTTTTCCAGCGCGTAAGCTAAGAGAACCGCCAGATCCTTTACCGTGGAGTAGTGATTTTCGTCATGAAGGCCTGTTGTGTTTGTAAAATGCGTATCTGTCATACCCAGATCCGCAGCTTTCCGGTTCATCAGTTCCGCAAAACCCTGCTCTGAACCGGCGATTCGCTCCGCCAGGCCGATGCAGCACTCCGCGCCGCTGGGCAGCAGGGCCCCGTACAAGAGATCAATGGCGTGAACCTCTTCACCCGGCCGAAATCCAGCCATTGAAGCGTTCGCCGCGTAAAGCCGATCGAACATGGAGTCGGAAAGCTTTATCTTTTCCTGCAGATCCGGCAGGTTTTCCATTGCGACGATTGCCGTCATTATCTTTGTTAAAGACGCCGGATAGATTCTCTCTGCTTCTCCTTTTCGCATCAAAACAGTGTGATCCTTTAACCCGACTAAAATTGCGTTGGAGCTGTACAGCAAATCGGAAGGCATTTGGACGACAGCATCCTCAGCCTCTGCAAAAGTAGGCGGAGAGGCGATTCCACCATTATCATTTTCCTCTGAACGCTGGCTCTCAAATGAGTGATGGTCCTCAAATCCCGAAAAAGACTCAAAAACATATATGGACAGGACGGCCACAAGCAGCAGCGCCACCAATCTCCACGCTTTAAATCTTTTTCTTTTTTTCCTTCGTACCAAAATAGAAGTCCTCCTCATCTCTTTTATCATTTACCTGGCTTGATAATTTCATCATATCGGAGGGAAAAAGACAGTTTGGGAACTTTTTCTTGATTAAAACTTATTAAATCCTTAAGAATTAAGGTATATGGCCATAACATGGACTCAATAAAAAAACCGGCGGGGTGTTTTAAACCCGCCGGCTTCCTGATTTTCAGATATAGGCGCACTCGTATCCAGACAAGGGGACAGACAGACCCCGTGTCTGGTTCTACATCATTCATATGAAACTGTGTGTTCCTGAATCAATTTGATTAGCGGAAAAGGATCCCCTTCAAAAGATTTGATATCGGCGGCCATCAGTTCCTCCGCCGCCATGTCTTCATATGCCACATACCACCCGGCATTTTCGGCCAGCTGTTTCAGAAACAGTCTTATGGCTCTTCCGTTCCCTTCTCTGAAAGGATGCAGCGCATTGAGTTCTCCCGTAAGCAGGGCAAACTCCTTTACAAAGTCATCTTTATACATTCCCTTTAAATAATTTTGGTTCTCCAATTTGGCAAAGATACTTTTTTGAGCTTCCTCTATAAATTCCGGGTAGCAAAACACGCTATTCCCCTTTGCGATCCTTACCCTTCTTATTTTGCCGGCAAAATCGTAAATATCCGAGAACAGCTTCTCATGAATGGCTTTCAGCATATTGAAATCGAAGTCGCCGCGAACAGGTTTTTCAACAAGCTCCGCCATTCGCACAGCCACGATTTCCTCTTCCGCCCTGTTCAGCTCTTCCTGGTCTTCTATGCCTAATTTGTTGGCCGTTAAGGTTTCGCCTTCAACAAAATAGCCGCTCATCTTATCGATCCTTTTTATACCTGCAGATGCAGGCCTGAACGGCGTCATCTCCGGTGACTTCACCCTTGAGGACTTTTTCGCACATTTCTCTTAAATCTTCATCTATCTGAAACCCTTCAAATTCCATATTGGCTTCTATGAACTTTATTTTTCTTTCGTCTGATTCCGACTGTGTCATCCTATTAACCTCCGGTTAGTTGGTATATATATTATACCATAATTGCAGAGCAATTTTGGGATAATCCGCCCCATATGCGATTTCGGCATTCCAGTCCGCCGAAATATTCGCAGGGCACTGATGTGTAATGTCCGCGTTCACTGATTTTGCGGACATTATACCACAAAAACCGTCATCCTGAAGGTCGTGAAGGATCTTTCGTAAGATTCTTCTCTGATGCTCAGAATGACAAGGATCGGACCGGCGCGGAGAATGCCCGCTGTGATTCAAGGCCCCGATGTTCCATCAATTGTGCATTTTTTGCGGTTGTATGCCTGCCTTCCGGGCTAATCGCGATTTTCCGCTCTTATCTGTGCAATTTTTCCGGTTGTACACAAACTTATGGCCTATCTCTCCTAAAGGTCTGCATACAATCGTAATTTTTGCTCATCTCAGACCTAAATCAGGGTCAAATCCCCCCAGAGATTATATACAACCGAATTTTTTGCTCATATGCAGAACACGGCATAAAGTGGTACGGATTTGATGTTGTTTTCAAATCCGAAGGTCGAAACGAAAATAGTTAAAATATAGTTAAATTTGTCAATGTACGTAACTTTTCTTCAAAAAAGCTGTCATAATAGACGAAAGGGATATTTGGTTCTTCATGAAAAGGTAATAACACGCTCGAAGCTATCACATGGATATCAGAACAAACGGAAAGCTGACGATGATAGAGAGCCTCTTCAGATTCTGTTGAGGACAAACGGGGGAATAAGGAATGGTTTTCAAGAGTTTTATTAAATTATTCGTAGTATTTTTTATAATATTTACTGTGACTTTCGCTCTGCTACCGTTGGAGTTGCACGGTCTTGGTGAGACGCCTGTCTTTTCCGTGGAAGAGGATCCCGAGATTGTGAAAGAATTTGAATTCCGCAGCATCGTTCAGGAAAGCAACCCCTATTACGATATGTTTTCAGAAGATCAAAAGGTTAATATCCTCTGCGTCGGCATCAATGGAGGGTTGACGGATACCATTCTCCTTGCCATTTTCGACATCGACAGGGGTCACGTGGACATGATTTCCATACCCAGGGACACCTACTATCCCCGGAAGGGCTATAACAGCGCAGCGGAAAAGAAGATCAATGCCGCTTATCGGAAAGACATCAACAACACGGCCAAAGCGGTGAGCGAGCTGCTCTTCGACGTCCCCATCCACTACTACGCCATTATTGATTTTAAAGGCGTGGCGAACATCGTGGAAAGCATCGGCGGCGTCCCCATGGACATACCCTTCCGCATGAAGTATACGGATAAGACAGATAAACCACCTCTGTACATCGACATCCCCAAAGGGTCCCAGGTGCTGGACGGCAAAACAGCCGTTAAGTTTTTGAGATTTCGCCAGGGTGATAAGGGTTATCCAGGCTATTCTCAAAGCGATTTGGACAGGCAGATGATGCAGCAACAGTTCCTTAAATCCGCTTTTGAGCAGAGTCTCGGATTGAACCTGCCCAAGGTAATAAGGAGCATTCACGAAAATGTAAAATCCAATCTGGATATTATGATGGCCTTAAAGCTCGCGGCAAAAACCACAAACATGAGCAGGGACGATTTCTCATCCTACATACTCCCCGGCATTTCGGAAACAAGCGCCCCCTGGTATTATCATCAGAATGTAGAGGAAACAGAGGCCCTGATTAAACAGATCTATCAGCCGGAGGAGCAGGAAGAGCCGGAGGATTCAGACGATACGGTCGCAGTAAATTAGTATCCGCTGCAAAAATGAATATAAACAGCAAAAGGCAATATCCCCAATACATATATTATCTACTTACCGGTAATTTCAACGGTATAGTTGGCGGGGATTTGATAGTATGCTTTGAAGATCCCTTCTGCATATTCATAAAGCGGATCTCCATGCCAGACGTACTCCGAAAAAGGAAGACGCTGCACAGCGATGTGCTCCCGGCCCGCCAGTAACTGCTCTTCAATCTGCGCTTCCCGCGAATGGACGACAAAGGAGATATAACCGTAAATGAAGGTGTATGTGACAAAAACACCTATAAGCAAGGCGCTTACAAGAAGCTTCACCGGCAGCCTGCCGAGAGAAAAGGCAAAGCTTTGATTCAGGTAGCTGTACAGGGTCATCGCAATAATACTCATGATCATATAGGAAACCAAAAAACATCTGGGACCAATAGGCGTAAGTCCGAACAGCGGAGCGTTGATAAAGGCAAGGGCGAGAATCAGGAAAAAGATGCGCCTTTTTTCCTCTCCGGCAGGCAGATAACGGTAAAGAGACAGACAGAGAGCTAATATATAAATTACAGAGATTACGCCCTCAGCCTGAGCCGCAATAGAGGGCCGGAGTAAAGCAGGATGCAGCGTTCTTAATATAAGGTACGCGCCCATCAAACTGAAAAAAACAATCAGAACTTTGCTTAGCTTCCTTCCCTGTAAATCCGATCGATAGATCAAAAAAGCCGTTAAGCCACAGAGGGACAAATTCAGCACCAGGTTGTTCATAATCAGATGGGGTACGATAATGTCGAAATAGTTATCAGACACACTGGCAATCATGTCGCTGAACCCAGGCATCGTGTGAGCCCCGTCCACCGCGGTATGGTAGCTGGGATTGGAAAGCAGGATACCGCCGCCGAGAACAAAGCCGAGAAAAGCCGTAAGGGCCAAGCGGAAAGAAGGCCTTTTCGCATAACCCGTATAAACGCAAACAACCAAGCCGAAAGCAAGCATGGCCACCGTAATATTTTCCACGAAGAGCTGCGCCCCGGAGGCAACGACAAAAATGCCGGGATAAAAAAAGAGGTGGATCGTCTGCTGTTCCTCTGCCATCTGCAGTATCCGGCCATAGATCAGCAGAAACAGAACCGGCATCGTATAGTTAGCGAATCCCGAGGTCCATTGGAAGGTCTGCGTGAAAACAGGCGTCGGGATAAACCCAATCAGAAAGGCCGCCCAGACTATAGTGTGCTTTTTCCCTGCTATCGTCGCGGATAAGTAGACGATAAAGGATATGGTCATTCCCACAATGATGGGCTTCAGCCAAAGATTCTGCGTCAACAGCATTGCCGTCAGGTTGCCCAGATACCTGCCGTTAATCGTAGAAATCCCTTTGTGCAGAGCCCATTGCCAGTCATCTCCCGACAGAGGAAAGAGACAGGCCAGAGTAATGACGGCAGCTGTAAAGGCCCCCCATATAATAAGATCCTGATTATTTTGTACCAGACTCCTTACCGGTAAATCCCGGTTTTCTCCGGAATCGGCGCTCTGGTTTTTAAAGACAAACCGATTGGAAAAAACATAGTTTAAAATCACTACGATTACGCCGACTGCCACTTTAGCAGCCATACCGGGAAGCCCCGCTACTGTAGCGAGAAGAAAAACCCCAAGGAATTCAATGAGCATCGTCACAGCCCGGGAGGAAACGAAGGACAGGGCTTCCAGAGCTAAAGCCTTTAAATCTACACACTTCGAATGGAAAACATACTGTTTGTTTAAAATGTAGGCAAAGGCCACCGCGCCGATGATGGATATGGCATTGGAAAGATTGACTTCCATATGCGCCGGATAGTGGCAGATATAGAAAAGCCCATAGCCGACAATCGTTGTCAGCACGCCGATCATAAGGTAGCGGCTGACTTTTTCATATTGTTGAGATAAACCTTTGGCTTTACTCATTTATCTCCAAGCCCCCATGTGGCCCGCTCAGAAACGATATACTGCGGGCGTTCTTTGATTTCATTGTAGATACGGGCGATATAGGCGCCGATGATACCGATGGAAATCAACACCAGAGAGCCGATAATCAAGTTTAATAAGATAAGAGTAGTAAAGCCGCTGACCGCGTCTCCGGAAAAGTAATTGATTAAGGTCTGTATTCCTAAAATAGCGGCACAGACCAGAAAAAGTAAACCGATTAGAACAGTTAAATACAAGGGTTTTGAAGTATATGCCAGGATAGAGTTGGACGCCAATAGAAATAGTTTCTTAACTGAAAATTTACTGGTATCCCCCTTCCGCTCATCCACCGGAAAGGGAATTTGCACATGGACAAAACCGCTCCACTCCGTCAGCCCACGAAAGAAGAGGTAACGCTCGCTGTAATCCCTTAAAACCTCCATCACTTTTTTATTTAAGAGTTTAAAATCAGACGATTTTTTAATATCAATGCCGCTGAGAGATGAGAAAATCTTATAAAAGCCACCGGCAAACAGCTTACCGAAAAAAAACTGCTTGCCCCGGTCGGCCTTGACCCCTTCCACAACATCAGCGCCCGTCTCGTCCATTTTTTCCATGAAGATTTTTATATATCGGGGAGGATGCTGCAAGTCTGAGTCCATGATCAGGCAACGGTCACCCTGCGCTTCTTTAATTCCGGCAAGAATCGCCGCCTCTTTGCCAAAGTTGCGCGAGAAGCGAAGGCATGTCACCTGTTTCATCTCTTGAGACAGTGTGTTTAAAACAGCCCACGTTTCATCCGTGGAGCCGTCGTCAACCAAAATATATTCCGCGTCGATACCGTCGGCAAGAAGCTGCTCGTTGATTTGCCCAATATTCGATTCAATGGTTCTTTCTTCGTTATAAATCGGTATCACCACAGACAGTCTCATTTTAATACCCCCTTTTGAAAGGTGCATTTTTCTCGATTATACCCATATCCTCTAATTTGTAAAGCCAGTTTCGGTATCTTAGTCCTCCGCCGCAGCATCCTCCGGCTCTTCCGTTTATTATGACAGGTTTTTCAGCGAAATGTTTCACGCATTACCAAATTTAACTATCTTTTAACTATTTTAATCCCAGGAACCCGGCGATAAAACAGACGCCTTAAAATAGAGTTTTTCCGCTCCATTTTAAGGCATCTGTCTTTCATTGGCTTTTATAAAGGTATTGACTTCCCCCTGTCAACGACTATGCATATTTTATGATTGCACTCCTTAGTAAACCGCAGTACCCGATTCCACGGTTATCGTTTCTAAAAGGGTGCTTCCGCGATAGGGCTTTATCGTAGCGCTTAAATAGTAAGTTCCCCTTGATATAACTCTATGTGAGTCGGTCCACACAAACTCCCCTATGACATTGTCATATACCGTTTCATTCCATGTCTTTACCGGAGTGGAACTGCCCACCCTCATCAATTTTGCGTCTACCACCACACGGTCAACCGTTACCCCTTTTATAGGAGTGACCCGAATCACGGGATTTGCAGTCGCTCCATTAAAAGTCAACTCTGCCCTAACTCTCGAAATACTCTCGTATTGTATGGTAATACCACCATTGTTTTTTGCATCAACGGAACTGCTCGTATCAGCAAAAATGTAACCCACTGATGACAGTACCATAAGAATTGTTAAAATACACACTGTTGTTTTTTTAGCCATCTTCTTCTCTCCTTTGTACATATAAATTTGAAATAAAATATAACCCCTTTTCGTTCATAGATATTAACGATGAAAGGGGCTATTTTGTGACAGATATTAAAAGCTTTATTAAATTTTTATCTAAAATATTTTAGGCCTTCTGCTATTTTCTGCACTTCATCTATTTCAAACTCAGCTATTATTTCCATAATTTGATCCTGCTGCAACCATACGAGAAGAAGCTCGCCGTTGTGCATGATCCAATGGCCTATATATTGTCCGTTTATTTCAACCTCGCCGTTTTGGTCCGCCTCATTATCCAAATAAATCTGCGTGCCTTCTGCTGATGATTGTGTAAATTTAATAATATCACCGCTGTCGTTTACAAATAACATTGTTTTAACACCCACTATATCAAGCGCCTGGTCGAAAGCAAACCCTTCCGGCAAATACTCCGGATACCAGAATCCGCTCCATTGGATGGGAACTCCTGCGGGATGCCCCTGGCCGCCAGAGTCCGGGGTGAGCTTTATATCCTGCTGTCTTATTTGCACCAGAAAGTTTTGGAACTGATAGCGAAACGCATCCACGGTAGTGACAAGGATTGTACCGGTGAGAAGGGCGATCAATATTACAATAGAGCAAATTTTTATGGCCCTTTTCGTCCTTCGAGCCCAGACCGCTCTAACGGATTTCTTTTTCTCCTCTTCAATCATTCTTACAAGCTTATCGTGCGCCTCAGGAGACACTTTAATCTCTTTGTTTTCTTCTGCAATGCGATCATATTCTTCCGCTCTTTTCTCCATGAGCCGCTTGCCGACGTAAGAAAAGAAAATCTCGCTTTGCGCTTCGATTGCCTCTTGCATAACGGAATGCTCTTTATTATTGTCGCTCATATTCCGAGACCCTCCTTTCCTTTCTGTTTAATAATGGCAGCCATTCGCCGCCTTGCACGAAACAATCGCTGTCTCACAGCCTCCTGGCTGATTCCGTAAAATTCTGCGATCTCTATATCCTCCCACTCCTGCCCGTATTTAAATATCAGGATGTCCTGATCGTCTCGACGCAATTCTTGCAGACACTCATCGATCCATTCTTCCAGTGGAGTAGATGCGGTAATTTTTATGACCTCCGACTCATCTACAATAATAATAACGTTTTCATCATAGGGTTCTGTGACACTTTCAGTTCTATTTTTTTCCCTAAATAAATCTTTCGCTTTATTCTCGGCAATTCTATATATGTAATTCTTGGTCGCGGTAGAGCTGGAATCCCCTATTTTCTCTGGATTTCTGCACAGTTGAAGCATTGTTGCCTGAAGAATGTCCTCAGCGTCACTTCTATTTTTCAACTTCTTATACAGGAAACCGAAAATCTGCCTTTCATATTCCCTGAATATCGTATCGATTTTCTGCATCTCATCCGGCGAGGCCGACGATAGAACGAAAATCAACATACGCGCTCCCCCTTTCCGTCCCCTTTGTTACTTTTCTCATACCCCGTTTGGGCTATTATACTAAAAAAAAACGAAAAATGTCTACTTTTATCAATTGCTGTTATATGAAGGTTTCCAGGTCATTTAATTTATTTTCAAAAAATTTTAATTTCACTTTTTTGATTGATCCTGTCACAAATTGATGTTTTGAAACGTTCTTAATTATAAAAGGCGCAGTTCATATTTGGGATTTGCGAATGAGAAGGGGTAACAGTGCTTATGATTGTACGAAAATGATGATGATTCTTTTTTAAAAATTATAAGTAAATTTCCCTATCATTTCAAAATTAAAGTGTTGTGTTAAGCAATTATGTAGTCAGCACGGTATTATTAAGAAAGGAGGGTTTATTAAATAATATATATACTACTCAGCAAAAATAAGGAGAGGAAAAATGAATGTAAAAAATGTATTAAGAAAGTCTATCGCTATCGCCCTATTGCTCACTATTTTGATAGTGCCAGCTTTATCGCCAGCCAACCATGCGCACGCATATAATGTCGATTTCAGTTGGCGCCCCAACCATTTAGATGTTGGTTTTGGTATAAGCGCTGGGGTAATCACCAAATTTGGTAGTACATTCGCTAATTGTATAACAACATGGAACAATAATACAAAGTTAGAAGTATGGACAACCTCATCACCATGGATCACCGATACTATGGTATATTATAGTAGTTCACGGACTGGTAACTATGGTGTTGCGCATGATGGCGGCGCTTCCATTACTCTATATGCTGACATGGATGACCTTACCACTACACAGAAAAGAGAAACACTAGTACATGAGGCTGGGCATTGTTTAGGAATGGACCACACTCAACCTTCTAACAACAACATAGCTGTTATGAGGGAAATAGGATTTAATAATAAAGCATATCCACTATCAGACGATATTGCAGGTATTAACTTTCTATACTTATTTGTAAATTAAGGAGGCTTCAAATGGAAGGTACTAAAAATAAAAATATTATATTAATATTTACAACTGCATTGTTAGCTGTCATCGCAATTGGATTAATCTATTCTAACGGGATTAAAGCTACTGATCATCAAGTAGAAATACTTCCCGCAAAGCTTGAAATTGTTGAGTCCTTTGATCACCTGGATGATATGAGTGTGCTTATTGTTAAGGGCACTATGACAGGAGATAGATCTATAATTCAAGAGGTTGACCCTGAATACAACCAGGTAATTGATACTTATACAAGGACAACTTTTGAAATAACCGACTTAATAAAAAATCAGTCCAGTAAAGAATTGAACACAGGAGATCGAATCGCTATACGTGAGAATTCCTGGACAGATGAAAAAACAACTTACGCAATTGCAGGATATAAGTTAATGGAGAAGGAAAATGAATACTTACTATTCTTGGGAGAAGATTCTGAAAACGATTACTTCTATCCAAGAGGTGTTCTATTTGGCAAAATCAATACTAACGAGAGTACAATGAAGTCGCAAGAGGACAAAATTGCATCGTTTTCACTCAATCTAACTAATGATGAAGTGAATGATCTGGTTCTTAAAATTCATAGCGATGCACTTGCGAAGTATAACAAATAAAATACTGCGCCAACCACAAAGGTTGTGTAAACCTCCAGACTAATGTAAAATAAAGATTTTGCCTGGAGGTTTTTAAATGGGAAGAACAAATAAAAGACCAGAGGAAAGAAGACGCTGGAAACAATTTCAAAATGAAGCCTTGACATTTCACCATCGACAAACTCCGGGAAAAATCAAACATAAAAGACTGTGCAATTTTTCCTGCTTTCATCAATCCAAATAATCAAAATCCCTTTGATGCGATTTGTGTCCGTTTCATTTTAAATCAAAAGTTAAAATATGGTTAAATGTTGAATATACCTGCAACCTTTTGCCGAAAAATTCGTCATTAATAGACAAAGGGGATTTTTTATAATCAAAACCCACGGTAACACTTTTGCCAAAAGCAAGACAGATTGCTTTGAAACAAAGGAGGCCCTTCGATGAAACAGACAATCCTACTTACCATAGCTCTGCTGCTGCTCCTCACTTTAACCGGCGGCTGCGACAACGACAGCCCCAGGCTGGTTCATACAGAGCGCATTGATACACAAGAGATTGATCAAATATTCCTCCACTCTAACGAACATATATATTTTCATTCAGTCGAGGGCATGAAGAAAAAGCCGAAAAATGAGAACTTGCTAACAATTGAAGAGTTCCTTCCCAGGGAGTTGGAACGAGGAAAAGGATACGAACCATCCACTGTGCTTTCAGACAGAAGTATGTCCATTGAAGCCGGGTTCCTGACCGATTCGCATATGGTATTATCTATGCCGGCAACATACCAGGGCGATGTGGAAATTGAGTGCTTCAGCCTATTCATTTCCTCTTCGGATCTTGAGGACTCTCCTTCGGGTCTTGAGAACCATTTTTTCAACAAATTATATATCACCAGCCATAAACCCATTGACTGGAGGCCACGTGTATTTCATCACTATTATATAGGTTCGTATCTTGGTATAGATGCCAGAGGGAAGTTGCATGCCGAAGAACTGAAGTTGACCAGCTTTGATACCGGGGTTTTTTGCCACGGGATAATTGTCGGCAACGCAAACATTTCAACCACGTCAGGCGAGATACATATCGATAATTTTGCCGGTTCAGGCTCTATAGTCAGCCAAAGCGGCGATATCCTGGTACAAATCACCGAGATCAATGGGGACATCCATATCGAAAATACCGAAGGCGATATCAGGGTATACGTCCACCCCTCCCTCAGCAACTATAGCGTAACGACTCAGGGTGATGCCGTAAACACAATCGACGAGCCTGAGGAAACAGCAGAAAACAGCTACAGCATAAACATCAAAAATACCTCCGGATTCATCCGGGTTGACTACATGGATGAATATCCGGCGTCCCAGTCCTGAAAACAGGAGGCTCCAAATGAAAAACACGAACAAGAAAAATACTGAAGAAGTTGACCTTGAAAACAACCGGGTAGAGGAAAGGGCAAAAATAAAATGCAAAAAAGAAGAAAGCTTTTCAAGAGGTTTATTAAAATGAGAAGAAAAGGAGGCTTTATATATGGATAAGCGATATCTCATGCGGCATCTCATAGTTATCTATCTTTTGTTGGCTATTATTATTGTCTTACTGGTCATTCTGGTTAACCAAAACGCTCAGCTACAAAATGATGTTGTAAATATTGGGAATCATGTTTCAGAGAAATTAGACCACCTTACCTCAACTGTAAAAACTTACTTAATTGAACACGAATAAATTGATGAACAGTCAGTATGAGATCGAATTGTCTAAGACCAGGGAATTGGATGATAAAGCATTTTATATGAAAAGTAAAAGTATAGCCCCTTAGGTTTCGCAGCGGAAAGGATCCCTACTTGCTTAATCAAATCAATCTCATGTAAGCTTCTGAAAGCATGAGGACCTATAATGACATATTAGTTCTTAGGAGGCGACAATGAAAAAAGTAGTTGTGATACTGAGTATTGTAGTAATAATTATTTTTACAATAAACCTACGCAGATCTTTTTATAGCATATAAGTCACAATAAAAGGGCTCTCACCACTAATGAGAGAAAGGCGTCATCCCTTGGGACAACGCCTTTATTCTTTATTCCATATCCATCTGTGAGAGCTGTTTTATTTGATCACGTCTACCATAGATAATGGTAGTAACCTGAACCTCTCTATTTTCTTCGTTAATCCAAAAGTATACGAGAAAGTTTTTTACCGGCATTTTATGAATGCCGGTGCTTCGCCATGGTTCTTCTTCTGTCAATGCAATCCGCTGAGGAAACTGAGAAAGGGATAAAATTGAGCTTTCAATTTGATCAAGCAAACCCAGGGCGGCTTTGGGAACCTTTAACTCAGAAGTAATGTATTTAACAATCGCTTGCAGTTGTTCCTCTGCCTGAGCAGTGATTTTAACGATGTATATCTTATCCGCCATAAACTATAGTCCTCGTCTCAACTCTGAAAACACTTCAGAAGCAGGACGGGAACAGTCTGCCTTTGCTTCGTCTAACCCTTTTTGCATGATTGCGTCAAATGTCGCGGCATCCATTTCATCAAGCGCCATCGGAACGGAAGGAATTGACAAGGAGAACGGAATGCTCTTAGTCATAATGATTTGCTTGTAGAGCATATTGATTACGACGGAAGCCGGAACTCCCAGCTTTGCCATGATAGATTCTGCCTTTTCTTTTATATCAGGTTCAACGCGCGCGAGAACATTTGCTGTTTTAGTAGCCATAATAGTTCCACCTTTCATTATTCTTTTTCTATATTGTATTCTATTGTATAACATTTAGCAATACATCATTCGATTTTCTATTTGTTCTCTTGGGTTTCAATCTATATTGCCATAGCTGTAACGTTATATTGGGGTAATAAAAAGACTCTCACCACTAATGCTCCATCCCTTACGGGACAACGCCTTTCTTTTGCGTTTCCGTACCGGTTTGAGGTATGGTTCAATAAATCAAAAGTTAAAATATGGTTAAATATTGAATAAATCTGCAACTTTTTTCCGAAAAATTCGTCATTATTATACAAAGGGGATTTTCTGCTCGTTGCCCATGTCAGAATCATTAATGATATAGTAAAAGTCCGAGGTAATATTATGACAAAAAGAAAATGGAGAATACTGCTTATACTACCGATGATCTTTGTCAGCATTTACATATGGAACAGTGTCGGCATCCCCTTCTTTGCAGCCAGGTATTGCGACAATTACGTTGCCGAAAAGGGTTATGATGTGACCTTTAAAAGCGTTTATTATATCAAGTATTTTGATGAACATGGCGTGACATATGCGGATGAGCATAACGAAGACAAAATATTCTGGGTGCGCACTACAGGGTATCCGATTTTTCCTTTTCGTATATCCCATGATCCCTTTGAGTATTCGGAAGGATTTTAAGCAGGGTTAAATCGGAATACATAATTTGCGGGACGATGTGGGCATCGCCCCCTACTTCCGATGCTGCAGGAGCCGGTACCTCCGCGCGCCGGCGAGCGTTCCAAATTGGAGGGGCGGCATAGATACCGCCCCTATTTCAACGCCGCCTGTAGCAACCCTAAAAACAAAGGATGAACCTTGTTGGGGCGGCTTTTGAATTCTGGATGGAATTGGACTCCCACGAAGAATGGATGGGCTGTCAGTTCGACTGCCTCCACCAGCCTGCCATCCGGCGAGGTGCCGCCGATGACGAGCCCTTTAGAGGAAAGAATCTCCCTGTAATCGTTATTAAGTTCGAAACGGTGCCGATGGCGTTCTTTGATCTCGCCCTGCCCGTACAGCTTTTCCAGCAGCGTACCCTCTTCCACCTTGCAGGGGTATGCTCCCAGCCGCATGGTTCCCCCTTTTGTCTCCACCCCTACCTGCTCCGGCATAAGGTCTATAACGGCATGAGGGGTTTCCTCATCGAACTCCCTTGAATGGGCGCCCTCAAGACCGCAGACATTGCGGGCATATTCAATCACCGCGATCTGCATCCCGAGGCAAATCCCCAAAAACGGAATATGGTTTTCCCTCAGGAACCGACAGGCCTGGATTTTTCCTTCAATCCCTCTTTCTCCGAAACCGCCCGGTATGATCACGCCGGCAGCGTCACCCAGAAGCTCTTTCACGTTGCCTTCATTGATGTCCTCGCTGTCAACCCACCGCAGGGCTACGTTGGCTCCCGCCTCAAATCCAGCGTGGTTCAGGCTTTCTATGATGGAGAGATAGGCGTCGTGAAGCTTCACATATTTGCCCACGATGGCGATGGTGACTTCTTTGCGCCTTCCTTCTATCTTCTCCATTAAGGTTCGCCATTCCGTCAGATCCGGTTCTCTCGCATCAAGGGCCAGCTCCCGGCAAACCACCCTGTCAAGCCCGTTTTCATGGAGCATGAGAGGGGCTTCGTACAGACAGGAAAGGGTGATATTTTCAATAACGCAGTCCGGCTTCACGTTGCAGAACAGGGATATCTTCGACTTAATCCCTTCGTCGAGAGGCTCGTCAGCCCGGGCGATGATGACATCCGGGGAAATTCCCACTGCCCGGAGTTCTTTTACAGAATGCTGGGTAGGCTTGGATTTATGCTCTCCGGAGCCCTTTAAATAAGGAATCAAAGTCACGTGGATGAACAGGCAGTTCTCCCTGCCTTTATCCAGAGATATCTGCCGAATAGCCTCCAGGAAAGGCTGGCTTTCGATGTCGCCCACCGTTCCTCCGATTTCGGTGATCAAAATATCCGCGCCGCTGTTTTCAGCTCCGGCATAAATAAAGTCCTTTATCTCTTCCGTTATGTGCGGAATGACCTGAACTGTCTCACCCAGATAACCTCCCGAGCGCTCCCGGTTCAGAACATTCCAGTATACCCTTCCCGATGTAAGATTTGAAAGTCTGGTGAGACTTTCGTCGATGAAACGCTCGTAGTGACCCAGATCCAGGTCCGTTTCCGCCCCGTCGTCGGTGACAAATACCTCTCCGTGCTGAAAAGGACTCATGGTGCCGGGGTCCACGTTCATATAGGGATCAAGCTTCTGGGCCGCAACCTTCAGCCCCCTCTGTTTCAGCAGCCTGCCCAGAGACGCGGCGGTGATCCCCTTTCCAAGCCCGGATACCACGCCGCCTGTAATAAAGATGTATTTCGTCATAGTTCTCGCCTCACTCCCATTCCACCGTCGCCGGCGGCTTCGCCGTAATATCGTAGACCACCCGGCTTACGGAGGATATTTCTCCGGTAATGCGGGATGCGATACGACCCAATACCCTGTGGGACAGGGGGGTGTGCTCGCAAGTCATAAAGTCGTTCGTATTGACGGCCCGCACAGCGATTACATTGTCGTAGGTTCTGGCGTCCCCTTTGACCCCCACCGATTTGACGCTTGTGAAAACGGTGAAATACTGCTGGGGCTTTCTCCTGAGCTTCGCGATCTCCTGGCGGAGTATTTGATCGGAACGGCGCACAACATCCAGCTTCTCTTCCGTAACTTCCCCCATAACGCGAATGGCAAGCCCCGGTCCGGGAAAGGGCTGGCGGTTGACGAGAGACGATGGGAGTCCCAGCTTTCGCCCAAGTACACGGACTTCATCCTTGAAAAGCCCCGACAGAGGCTCCACCACCTCCGTGAAGGAAAGGTCCTCGGGAAGCCCCCCCACATTGTGATGGCTTTTGATGGTTGCCCCCAGTTTTCCGCCTGACTCGATCACATCGGGATAAATGGTGCCCTGGGCCAAAAATGGAATATTCCCCAGCTTTCCGGCCTCTTCCTCAAACACCCGGATAAACTCCTCGCCGATGAGCTTTCTTTTCTGCTCAGGCTCCGTCACGCCTTTTAATTTAGCAAGAAACCGTTTTGCGGCATTCACCCGGATAAAGTTGAGGTTCTTCTTGGAAAAAATCCCTTCGATTTCATCGCCCTCGTTCTGACGCATGAAGCCGTGATCCACAAATATGCAGGTGAGCTGCCCCGGAACGGCCTTGGACAGCAGCGCGGCGCAAACGGAGGAATCCACGCCTCCCGAAAGGGCCAGCAGGATTTTCCGATCCCCCACCTTCTCCCGAATCTCCTTTGTCTTGGTTTCTATATAGTCGTCCAGCCGGTAGGTCCCCGACGCTCCGCAAACGTCGTAGAGAAAGTTTCGCAGCATAACCTGTCCGTTTTGAGTCAGCTCCGTCTCCGGATGGAATTGCACGCCGTAAAGTTTTTTATCCGGGTTTTCACAGGCGGCATTGGCGCAGTCTGACGTTGAGGCGATGCTGACGAAGCCCTCCGGCAGAGCATGAACGCTGTCCGTATGACTCATCAAAACCTCCCCCGGAGAGTCTATATCCTTGAATAAAGCGGAGTCCTTATTAAAATCAGCCCTGGCCTTACCATATTCGCCCCGCAAGCCCGGGCGAACTTCACCTCCCAATGTGTAACACATCAACTGCATGCCGTAGCAAATTCCCAGAATGGGAATGCCCAGTTCGAATATGCCGGGATCGCATTGGGGCGAGTCGGGCGCGTACACGCTGTCCGGCCCTCCCGTAAGGATGAGGCCTACCGGAGCCAGCCTCTTCACTTCATCGGCGGATATCTGCCCGGGCCTTATCTCCGAATATACGGAGAGTCCTCTCACCGCCCTGGCGATCAGCTCCTTGTATTGCCCGCCGTAATCCAGTACCAAAACCATTTCTTTCATCCTTTGCTGCTCCATTTTACACTCCATCAATCTTCATAAGTTTTTAAAAGCCCTTCGGCGATTACTCTTTTTGTAACCCGCATGTCCATGGCCTGTTTTTCAATATATCTGTGGGCCTCCTGCTCGGTCATTTTGAGGCGGGAAATCAAAATCCACTTAGCCCGGTCCACGATACGGATATCCTCTATTTTCTGCTTGAGCCGACTGTCCCCAGCCTCCATACGCTTCGTCCGGGCCTGAGCCGAGCCCGCAAGCTTCAGAGCTGCCCAGAAAAGCTCCCTGTTTATGGGTCTGGCCACCGTGAGCACACCGTCGTTTTCACAGATTGAAGCCACCTCGTCAAAATGCTCGCTGTCTACTGCCAGAATTACCTGTCCGAGACCTTTTGAGGCGATGTGCCGGGCCAGCTCCTCTCCCGTCTCGTCCCGGAGGGGGGCGTTTATAATCACCAGATCAAAATCCCTTTCCAGCAGCAGCCTCCGGGCTTCTCCGCAGGACTGCAGACTGACAATCTGCTCATAGGAAGCCGCATTGAGCATTTCCGTAAAAAAAGCTATGCTTTTTTCACCCATTGAAATGATTAATGCGCTTTCCATTCATTCTCCGCCTTTCCCCGCTTTAGCACACGGAAAAATATCTCTCCCTGTAGAATTCCGCCTTGTCCTCGGCTTCGCCAAAGGCGGCGACCTCTTCTTTCTTTATCGTAAGGTATTTGAAGAGCAATTCCTCGCCCATCACATCCTTAACTAAATCGCTGTTCTCCGCCAAACGGATGGCGCTTTCCAAGTTGTCCGGTAATTTGATCAGCTGGCCGAGAATCGTTTCCTCTGCCGTATACAAATCCTCATCTACGGAGGACGGCAGCGGCAGAGCCTTTTCGATGCCATCCAGCCCCGCGGCCATAATCAGAGCAAAGGCCAGATAAGGATTGAGAGACGGGTCCGGGGAACGAAGCTCCATTCTGACCTTTTCACCGGAAGCCGCCGGTATCCGGATAAGCTGGGAGCGGTTTTGATGAGACCAGGATACATATCCCGGGGCTTCAAATTTCCCAAGGCGCTCGTAGGAATTGGTAAGGGGATTGAGAAACAGCGCCACCTCGGGAGCTTTTGCCAGAATCCCGGCGATAAAACTCTCCGCGAAAGCGGAAAGCGCATTATCCGCGCCTTTGAAAACGTTCAATCCGTTTTGGGCAAGGGAAAGATTGATATGCATCCCGTTTCCCGGAGCATTGGCAATGGGTTTGGGCATAAAAGAAGCAAACAAACCGTTGCGGGCGGCAATGGCTTTTACCACCGACTTGAAGGTCAGCAGATTGTCGGCGCTTGTAAGGGCGTCGCTGAACTTAAAGTCAATCTCGTTCTGTCCGGGGCCCTGCTCATGATGGGAGGCCTCCGGCTTGATTCCCATCTCATCCAGGTACAGGCAGATTTCCCGGCGTATGTTCTCACCTTTATCGAGAGGCGAAATGTCGAAGTAACCGCCGGAGTCCAGAGGTATCCCGGTGGGATCTCCGTTTTCATCGGTTCGGAAGAGATAGAACTCGCATTCTGCTCCGATTTTGCAGACATACCCCATCTCTTCACAGCGCCGGATAACCTTTTTTAACAGGTATCTGCCATCATAGGGAAAGATGGAGCCGTCGGGATTTTTGATATCGCAGTAAAAGCGCACCACTCTGCCCGGCCCCGGTCGCCAGGGCAACGCGGTCAGGGTGGCGGGATCGGGAAACAAAAGCAGGTCCGACTGGGTAACATCGCGAAATCCCTTGATGGCGTGGGCGTCAAAGGAAACGCCGTTTTCAAAGGCCCACTCCAGTTCCTCCGGCATAATGGAGATGTTCTTTTGGATTCCAAAGAGATCACAAAACCCCAGCCGAATGAATTTCACATCGTTTTCTTTTATAAATTCCAGAACCTCATGTATGGTGCCGTTCATTCCATACCTCCTTGTATGCAACGCTTAATCCATTACAAGATACTCGTCTCGTCCGGGCCCCACGGATACATATTTGATGGGGCAATCTAAAGCGGATTCAATGAATCGGATATACTTCAGCGCGGCTTCCGGCAGGTCTTCAGGTCTCCGGCATTTCGAGATGTCCGCTTTAAATCCCTCAAGGTACTCGTAGACGGGTTTTGCTCTCATGAGCCTGTCTCCCGTGGGGAAGGACTTCGTGAGAACGCCGTCTACCTCGTAGGCAACGCAAACAGGAATCTTATCCAGATAAGACAGGACATCCAACTTTGTCAAGGCCAGCTGGTCGGCTCCCTGCAGCTTTACGCCGTGAGCGCTGGCGGGAATATCAAATCCCCCGACTCTCCGGGGCCTGCCCGTAGCCGCCCCGTATTCACCTCCCGCTTCCCGCAGAGCGGAGGCTTCCTCACCGAAAAGCTCGGCGGTAAAAGGACCTTCGCCTACGCAGCTGGAATAGGCTTTTACAACACCGATGACCCGGTCCAGCTTGAGTCCGGGAGCTCCCGCTCCGATGAAAGCATAAGAAGCAAGGGTCTGTGAGGATGTGGTATAAGGGTAGATTCCGTAATCGATATCCCGCAGAGCGCCGAGCTGGGCTTCCAGCAGGATATTTTTGCCCTGGGCCGCGGAGTCGGATAGATATTCAAAAGTATCCGCGATAAAAGGCGTCAGCCTTTCTCCATATTTCCTGAGCCAGTCCAGCATATCGGAGACTTGGATGGGATCGGCGCCATAGCCGCCCAATACGAGATTTTTCCACTCCACAAGACCGGTGAGCTTTTCTTCGAGAGTATCCATTTCCAGCAAATCCGACATGCGAACTCCTTTTTTCAGATACTTGTCCCCGTATGAAGGAGCGATGCCGCGTCGGGTGGAACCGTATTTCTTATCCGCAAGACGGTCCTCTTCCATGATGTCCTGGGCTTTGTGATAGGGCATGGATATAAAGGCTTTCTCGCTGATTTTCAGATTTTCCGGGGTAATCGCTATCCCTCTGCCGGTAAGGGTATCAATCTCTCCGCAGAGATGCTCGATATCAATGACCATCCCGCCTCCCATGACATTCACGGCCTCGTCCCGTAAGATGCCCGAGGGAAGAAGATTCAAAATAAATTTACCCTTTTGGTTTATGACCGTATGGCCCGCGTTGTTGCCGCCCTGGTAGCGGCATATCACATCGTAATCCTCCGAGAGCAGGTCCACCATGCGGCCCTTCCCCTCGTCGCCCCAATTGATACCGACAATTGCAGTAAGCATTTTCATCACTCCAAATCTTTATCTCTGCCCCTCGTGCGGTTTCACCCTGATCACATTACCACAGCCCTGCCATAGCTATCGTCATCACCTTGAATTTCGAAACCCCGGGCCTCTTTTTGATACAGCGAAGAACCTCTCTTGTGACAATAGAACCGTCCCCGTGTCAGTCCCCATGTCACATCTCTTTTGATACTGCGGAAAACCTCTCCAAACAAATAGGAAAAAGCGTCCCCTCTTTAGAATGTAACTGCCAGCCGTAAGAAGTATACCCCCTCCGCTGCCATTTATCACACTAAAAGATGAACGCCTTTGTTCAATGTTGGAAGTATACAGCAGCGGCGGTGGATTGTCAATGTTTTTTGGCTCGTGACCATAGGTAATTGGATGGCATAACCGGATGATAGAGGCGGGCGCCTTTCGCCACCCCACTCCCACGCCTCTACATCATTCAGGAAGCACAATGTAAACTGTAACCAGGATTTCATGTATAAAAGCCCTGTTGAGAATTTTTTTGTTGACAAAGGATTTGATCTGCGCTATTATAACCCCCATGAACAGCAAAGGCGCTGTGGAGCATATCCGCGGCGCCTTTGTCTTTTTATTTTTGAACGACGGCGTTAAGCCGATTTGAAAGGGGTGTTACCATTGAGTAAAGTATTTGTACCAAAGGGCTACCGGTCAGCCCTGTCGATTTATGAAACCCAGACCGCCATCGGCTGTATTAAAAGAGAGTTTGAAGACAGGCTTTCACAGGCCCTGAATCTGAAGCGCGTATCCGCGCCGCTTTTCGTGGAGCCCCAGACAGGCCTCAACGACGATCTGAACGGCGTGGAACGCCCAGTGGAGTTCGACATCCCGGAAACAAAGGGAACTGCCCAGATCGTCCACTCCCTTGCAAAATGGAAGCGCATGGCGCTTTTCCGCTACAACTTCCCTGTGGGAGAAGGGCTCTATACCGATATGAACGCCGTACGGCGGGATGAAGAAATGGATAATCTCCACTCCATTTACGTGGACCAGTGGGATTGGGAAAAGGTCATTGACCGCCCCAGCCGCAATGAGGAAACATTAAAAGGAACGGTTCAGAAGATCGTCGCGGCCATCTGCGATACGGAGAAGGCAATTGCTGCCCTCTTTCCCGCTCTGCAAGGTTCCTCTCTATCCAAAGAGGTTCATTTTATAACATCTCAGGAGCTTGAGGATATGTACCCCGGCCTGTCTCCCAAGGAACGTGAAAACGAATATTTAAAAGTGCATAAAACCGCCTTTGTCATGCAAATCGGCGGTCCGCTCAAATCGGGAATCCGCCACGACGGCAGAGCTCCGGACTACGACGACTGGACTCTCAACGGGGATATCGTTTTCTGGAGCGATGTTTTAGGCCGCGCCTTCGAGGTCTCCTCCATGGGTATCCGGGTTGATGAAAAATCCTTAGACACGCAGCTGACAAGCGCCGGCTGTGATTCCCGCAGAGAATTGCCCTTCCACCAAATGCTTCTGGAAGGCAAGCTTCCTCTCACCATGGGCGGCGGCATCGGCCAGTCCAGACTTTGCATGCTGCTTCTGCAAAAGGCCCATATTGGAGAAGTTCAGGTCTCCGTCTGGGATGCGGGCACTGTTTCCGCCTGTGCCGCCGCGGGCATCGACCTGTTGTAAGGAGGCGTCAATTATGAAGGACATTCCTCTTTTATTCGGAAGCATGGTATTTAATGACGCCGTCATGCAGGCCAGACTTCCCAAAGAGATTTACAAGGCTCTGAAGCAGGCTGCCAACCAGGGAGCCTGCCTGGAGCCCGAGGCGGCCAATGTGGTGGCCAACGCCATGAAAGACTGGGCGGTGGAAAAAGGTGCTACTCACTTCACCCACTGGTTCCAGCCCATGACGGGAATCACGGCGGGAAAACACGACAGCTTCATCGCTCCCGTGGGCGCGGGAAAAGTCATTATGGAGTTTTCGGGCAAGGAGTTGGTCCAGGGAGAGCCGGACGCATCCAGCTTCCCCTCGGGGGGACTCCGCGCCACATTTGAAGCCCGGGGTTATACCGTTTGGGACGTCACCTCCTATGCCTTTATCAAAAATGGGACCCTGCACATCCCCACGGCTTTCTGCTCTTATGGAGGCGAAGCCCTCGACAAGAAAACGCCGCTGCTGCGGTCCATGGAAGCCATCGACCGACAGGCTCTCAGGATACTCCGGTTATTCGGGAATACGGACACACGCCGCGTCACCACCACAGTGGGCGCGGAGCAGGAGTATTTTCTCATCGATAAGGATATCTATCTGAAGCGCCGGGACCTTGTATACACGGGACGCACCCTCTTCGGGGCACGTCCCCCCAAGGGACAGGAGCTTGACGACCATTACTTCGGAAGTCTCAAGCCCAGAGTGGCCGCTTTTATGAAGGAGCTCGAGGAGGAGCTTTGGAGGCTTGGCGTTTACGCCAAAACAAAGCACAATGAGGTAGCTCCCGCTCAGCACGAGATGGCGTCTGTCTTTACCACCGCCAACATCGCAACGGACCACAATCAACTGACGATGGAATTGATGACGGGAATCGCGGATAAGCACGGCATGGCCTGTCTTCTCCACGAAAAACCCTTTGCCGGCGTCAACGGAAGCGGCAAGCATAACAATTGGTCGCTGACCACGGATGCAGGAGTAAACCTCCTGGAGCCGGGGGAGACTCCCTACGAGAACGCCCAGTTTCTCCTCTTCCTGGTAGCTGTTATCAAGGCGGTAGATGAGTACCAGGATTTGCTTCGAGTATCTGCCGCCAGCGCCGGAAACGACCACCGCCTGGGCGCCAACGAAGCGCCCCCCGCTATCCTGTCCATGTTTTTAGGCGACGAGCTGACAGGAATTCTCGAAGCCATTGAAACCGGCACGGACTATCACAACAGCAAAAGACACCAGATGGAGATCGGTGTTACGGTGCTTCCCCATTTTCCCAAAGATACCACCGATCGCAACCGGACTTCTCCTTTCGCCTTCACGGGAAACAAGTTTGAATTCCGCATGCCCGGTTCCACATTCTCCATCGCGGGGCCCAATATCGTGCTCAACACTGCCGTCGCCGACGTTCTGGGGCAGTTCGCCGATGCATTGGAGCAGTCGAAGGACTTTAAAAGCGATTTAGCCTCCCTGATAAAAGAAACCATAAACAGACACAAGCGAATCATCTTCAACGGAAACAATTACTGCCGGGAATGGGTGGAGGAAGCCCGGCAGCGAGGCTTGTCAAATCTGAAAACCACTGTGGATGCTCTCCCCGCCTTTCTGGCTCCCGAAAGTATCCGGTTGTTTGCGCGAAACTGCGTTTTCACGGAAACAGAGCTGCGCTCCCGCAATGAGATTCTGCTGGAGAGTTATTGCAAAACCCTTCACATCGAAGCTCTCACCCTGGCTGATATCGTCAGGAAGGAGATTATTCCCGCCTGTATAGACTATCAAAGCGAGATTTCAGAACTGCTGCAGCGGAAAATGGCTTGCGGGGAGTATGATAATCGTCTCGAAGAGCATCTGCTGAGCAGGATTTCTAAACTGGCCTCCTGTCTGCTTAAAAAGCTGGATATCCTGGAAAACGCCCTTTTGGACGCCCGGGGGAAGGAAGAGCTACAAGAATTAGCGGCATTTTACAGAGACAAGGTCTTCGGCGGTATGTCCGAACTCCGGCTCATCGTCGACGAGCTGGAAACCATCATAGCCGAAAAACACTGGCCCGTTCCCACATATGGAGAGATTCTTTATAGTGTGAATTGAACCAGGCAAGCAGACACAGAGACAGCCCCCTGTCTGGTTTGTAAATACGAAAAAGAGGCGGCTTAAATTAAATAGAATTGAAAGATTCTATTTAATTTAAGCCGCCTCTTTGATCGTTCCTTTATACTATACCTCTAAAATCTTGCGCATTATCTCTGTTATTGGTTGGCTGGCCCTTTTGTCTGTATTATACCCCACATAAACAATTTCAGAGATAACAAGGGCGGCATCTTCCCCCTGGCGATAGATTTCAAAACCCAGGGTAAAGCTTCGATTTCCCACCTTGATAACACGGACCCCAACCTCTAACAGATCGTCTTCAAAGGCACTGGAAATATACTCGAAAGTCGATTTTTTATGACAAACTTCGGATGCATATTCATTAACGAGTTTTTTATAGGAGTATCCTTTAGAGCGAAGAAACTCTGTAAACGCAACATCAGTGTATATCAGGTAATGCCCATTATATACAACCCCCTGTTGATCTACTTCTCCATAACGGACGCGAACAGGACAAAAGAAAACACAATCACTTCTCATTTAGCTCACCTTTTCTTTTTTGCAATACTTCGTATCTTTTCATTGCTGCTCCGGAATCTGAAGAACGTTTTCTAACCCTGTGGCTGAGAGCGTCAAAAACGCAAACATCCACACAGTAGCCACAGTTGATACAAAGTCGATATGCACAACTTTTAGGCTCTGGAAATCCGTTGACAGATATTTCGATAACTCCCATGGGGCATACCTCCGCACATGCACGACATTTCACGCATCTTGTCGTATCTGTAGAGATCAGTTTCACAATTAAGTCCTTTCTCGGAATCTGTCATTTTAGGGTGATACATCTGCCTTTTGCCTTTGAGGTTATTCAGAAGTTCAGGCAACGGCAGTCCCTTCCTTTTCCTCTTGGTCCTTTATTGACAGGATTTCTTTTTCAAATTCTTCTTTCGCTTCTTTTTCCTGCAGTTCAATATTCTTTGCATGCAATCCTGAACGACTGTCATGTTTAAGCCATTTGAACAACCCTATTTCCATACCAACCACGATTATCAGGAATGGAACTGATATTATGATTGCCAATTGCTTAATCGCATTAAATCCGGAACCGGATAAAATGATACACATTGGGATTACCGCAAGCAGTACGCACCAGAAAATTCTCAAGGCCATCTTTGGTGCTCCCCGCTTGGTAACTGTTTCAGCAAGGGCCAGGGAAGCAGCGTCCATGCTGGGCGCTACGAATCCAACAATCAGAAGCAGGATAACAACCGGCAGTAAAGTTGCGCCTAACGGCAGAACTTCTAAAATGCTGTAAATTGCGGCATCGCCCACACCGCTGTTAACCAGCCCCACTACATCAGCGCCTCCATCTAAAAATGCCTTGATGGAGAAGCTTCCGTTTACTCCGAAGAGGAACCAGCCGCCGGCTGATATTCCCAACATGGTTGCGACAGCAACCTGCCGGATGGTTCTCCCCTTTGAAACCTTGGCAATGAAGATACCCATCATGGCTAAATAGTTGAGGTAAAATGCCTGGAAGTAAATGGTCCAGCCTTCTGCAAATCCTGTATTTTCAATTGGGTCTGTGAACAAGCTCATTCTTGGCAGATCCTGAATCATATATCCAAAGGAATTAACAATATTCCTTAAAATAAATGTAGTCGGCCCTGCAAACAGAACATACAGAAGGAATGCGATACAGAGCATAGCAGCTCCATTGCTGATTACTTTCATACCCTTATCTATCCCAAGGTAGGAAGTAAAGGTATATACAAGGGCAATGACTACAATGATGCCGATCTGTATAACCGGCGTGGCTTCCATGCCGGTTAATTGTTTTATCCCACCGGATGCCAGGGGAACGGCCAATCCCAGGGATGAGCTCAATCCGCCCAGGATTCCAAAAATAACGCAGAAATCAATGACTTTACCAATGGCAGACTTTCCTCCTTTGATCTTTTCCCCCATCATGGCGCTGCATACAGCGCTGGTCTGGAAAGAAGGAACTTTTCTAATGTATACACCGTAGGCGATGGCTACACCCATGATTGTATACATGGCCTGGTTTGTCATCCCCCAGTGGAAGAACTGATAGCCAAGAGCAGATTCCACCGCCCGGGTACTATGGGCTTCCATGCCTAACCCCGGGGCCTCATAGTAGAAAGCCCATTCCGTAAAGGACCAGTACAAAGCTGCAGAAGCAAGGGACGCCAGCACCATCATTGATATGTAACTGGCTGTTGAGTACTCAGGCTTACAATCACCGAGCCTTACCTTCCCATACTTACCAACGCCAAGATAGATGGCAATAATAAACGTTGCGAAGGTAAAGACTTCAAAGACAGGCCCGAATCCGGAGATCATCGTCCAGAAAAAGTTGCTGATGTTGCTCACGGTTGTTTCCGGGTTTAAGATCATAAAGATAATAAATGTAGCAAGTAAAAGCACGCTGACAATTATGAGGCCAACCTCTACATTGCCACGGTCTTGCTTGTTCAAATTATTTTCCATATTACCTCCTTGTATTTCATAAAAGAATCTTATAAATAATTGCGTTAGTGACTACAAGCCACTTCTGCTTTGGCTTACCTTTTCTTTTTCTTGCAATACTTCGTATCTTTTTATTGCTGCTTCGGAATCCGTCATGATTGTAATTTTGCTGAGGAAGTAACCGTTTCGAGCATTAGGCAGATTGACAAATCGCACCGCTCTCAATCAATTCCTGGATTTTCTCCTGACTATAACCTAACTCGGTCAGAATTTCTCTGCTGTGGGCACCGGGAAAACTCGGAGCTTCCGCGTTAGGATCAACCGGGGTTTTGCTGAAACGAATTCCTGTGTTCAATGCAAGATACTCACCCACTCCGGGTTGATTGATTTTGGCGACAGCTTTTAACTCTTGCGTTTGGGGACTATTTATAAATTCGGCCACCGTTTGAACTGCAGCCACAGGAACCCCAACCTCGCCCAGCTTTTCTTCGATCTCGTATCTTCCCATAGAAGCGGTTGCTCTCTCCAATTCGGTTGTCAGCAGATCTCTGTTTCTAAGACGTGATTCGTTGTCGCAAAATCGCGGATCAGAAGCCAGAGAGGATAATTCCAACATTCCGCAAAGGGCAAGCCATTCTTCTTCTTTGGTCACGGCGATTGTCACATTCCCATCCCGGGCAGCGAATTCACCGTAAGGAGCAAACACAGGGTCATGATTGCCCGTCCTCTTTCTAAATTCTCCTGTTATTGAATGCTCTAAAACAGGCGCTTCGCACATATAAAAAGCACAATCCAACATAGCGATATCTACGCGAACACCTTTGTTGGTACTCTGCTTATGAAGCAGAGCCATGGATAATCCACGCAATAAATGCAGCCCTGCCCAAGTATCACATAAAGAAAAACCAGGCTTAACAGGGACGTCTACCCCGGACTGGCTCACCAGACCGCTTCGGGCGGCGGCAACGATATCCATACAGGGCAGATGGGATAAAGGTCCATAGGTGCCAAAACCGGAAATGGATCCATATATCAACCCTGGATTAACCTTAATCATTTCGTCATAACCTATTCCAAGCTTTTCCAAAGTGCCATACTTGAAATTCTCAATGACGATATCCACTTGTGCGACGAGATCCATAATCACCCGCTTGCCGGCCTCTGTACGCATGTCAACCGCCAAACCTCTTTTGCCCCTGTTATATTGGCAAAAATAAAGGCTGATATCATTGATGTAGGGTCCATACGCACGGGAAATATCCCCATTGCCCGGCCGTTCCACCTTAATAACATGCGCGCCTAAATCCGCAAGCATCATGCCGCAGAACGGCGCGGATAAAACTTGAGAAAGATCAAGAATTTTAACTCCTTCAAGAGGTCCCTTTTTCATACCTTACACTCCTTATCTATTAAGATTTCTATAGAACTCCTTCTCGCTGCAGGTGCTCCAACTTTACAGAGTCAATAGCAAGGGCGCCATAAATTTCAGCGTTATGCTCTCCTAATGCCGGTGCCGCGCGCAGTGCTTCTTCCGCCTCACCAACAAACTTTATCGGCCGGCCCGGCATTTCCAGCTTGCCGAGGTTAGCATCCTCCACTGTAACTACCATGTTTCTCTCGTACAATTGCGGTTCTTGAAGAGCCTCTGCCGTTGTCCCGCACATGGTGCCCGGAATAAGGATTTTATCGCAGATAGCCGCAACTTCCTGCATGGTATACCCTGCAAACAACTCTTCTATCTTGGCCCTGAGATCTCCAAAATAATTCAGACCTCTGGCAACATTAGAACAATATTTTTCTGAGGTCTTCCACTCTAAACGGTCAAACGCGTCGCAAAACTTTTCCCAGTGACTATTTGATCCAATGCTCAGCGCGACATATCCATTCCTGCACTTCAGTATGTCATAAGGATTTATCTGAGGATGTGCGTTTCCCGTGCGCATAGGATCTTCTTGTTTTGCACTATACGTAAGTACCTTGTCTTCCGTAATAGCAACTGCGGAACCGCAAAGAGATACGTCCACTATCTGTCCTTCCCCTGTTTTTCTCGCATAGTAAATAGCCGCGCATACGCCAGAGAAAAGAAAGCTGGCAGAGTAGCGCTCTGAGATTGAAAATCCAATGCGGGTAGGAGGATTTTCAGGGAATCCGGTAACATGCATAATTCCGCTCTTCGCTTGGGCCAGCAATTCGGCTTGAGGAAGGCTTGCTCCTTCCCCGGTAGTCCCATATGCAGAAAGGCGTCCGTAAACGATGGATGGTTTTATGGCTGCTATCTCTTCATAACCCAGACCAAGGGCCTCCAAGGTCCCCGGAGGATAGTTTTCCAAAACAGCATCGGCTGTAGCGGCGAGCTCTTTGAAGAGCTTCTTTCCTTCCGGATGGGACAGGTTTAGCGTCACGCTTTTTTTGCCCCTATTGCGGAAAGCATGGTGAGGGCTGGCACCATTTTTCAATGGTGCCAGCTCGCGGAGAGGATCCCCGCCACATGTTGCTTCTATTTTGATAACCTCTGCGCCATAATCCGCCAGCTCCATCCCGCAGTAGCCGGAAAGTGTTGTTAAATCAAGAATTCTTATCCCTTTTAAAGGTAACATGTAAGCCTCCTTTTACTGTGAGTGCGTAAGCTTCACGGTTATTATTTTTCGTAATCCCAGCCTGTGTAGATCTCCACACCGCGTTTTTTAATTTGTCCGCCAATTACGTTGCGCTGTATTTCTGAAGTTCCTTCCCAGATACGGTCTACTCTTGTATCACGCCACAGACGCTCTACCGGATTTTCTCTCATGTATCCACGCCCTCCCAGAATCTGGACGCCTTTGTCGCATACACGACCAACCATTTCTGAACAGTATAGCTTTATAGCGGACGCGCGCGCATGCTTCAGTTTCCTGTCTGAGATGCTGCCGGAAATTTCCCAGCACACGCGGTACATCATGCTTTTAGCCGCCATGATATCCATAGCCATATCCGCGATCATGTGCTCAATTGCCTGATAGTCTCTGATAGGCCGCCCACCTTGGATACGTCCCGCCGCGAACTCATTGGCGACATTCAAAACGCGTATAGCTCCTCCGACACAGCGGGCGGCAATACCTAATCTGGCTTCGACAAACCAGTCTTTCGTCATATCGAATCCGTCTCCAACTTTGCCGAGGATTTTCGTTTCATCTACTACAACATCCTTAAAGGTGAATTCCGGATGTTTAAAAGCAAAGTGATGAGTGTACTCAGGGGTACGTTTGACGCTTACACCGGGAAGATCTTTGTCGACAAAGAAGACGGTGGCTTTTTCCGGATCCCCGTCAACATGCGCGTGAACAAGAATGAAATCCGCTACATTGCCGACGGTTACATACCATTTTTCGCCGTTAATCTTATAACCGCCGTCGCATTTGTCGGCTCTAGTTAAACACATAGTCGGATCAGATCCGGCGTCAGCCTCTGTAATCGCATAGGCGTCACGACGTTTGCACTGGCAGGAAGGAATCAGGTACTCTTCAATCTGGGCCTGGGTGCCGAATTTCATAGGATAGGATGGCTGGGGAACCGCGTCCCAGATAGCGCCGGTTGACATACCGAGCTGCTCACTGACCAGCATCTGCTCAAACAATGTCATTCCCTGCCCGCCATGCTCTTTGGAGTGGTTTGTCGCGTTGAATCCCCAATCCATAACCTTCTGATTGATGATAGCATGGGTCTCCGGAGAAATCCCATTATTTTCTTCGCACTCCATTTCGTACGGGAAAAGAACCTCCTCTGTAAATGCTTTTGCCTTTTCTTGCAGCTCGCGATGCGCTTTGCTTAAGGTGAAATCCATAATATGCTCCTTTCTTTGATTACGACGCCTTGGAAAATAGTCCTTTTTTCCCAAGCCCTTTATGTAGTTGTTATAACGCTTTGCATTATAGTGTCTTTGCGTAAGAATCCACAAACTTTTTCACTGATTTTTCAGTAAATTTTTAAGCGCTAAAGTCTGTGTCTGTTGCAACAGCATGGATGCAGACAATCTCTCGTTATTTTTTTACGAATATTTTAGTAGTATTTTGCAGTCTTCCGTGAATATTCCGGTGGTGTTTTGCAGTTTTTTATGTCATGATGCACCGTTTGCAATTTGGTTATTGCAATTCCTCTGATCCTGTGATAGCTTTCCATCATGGAAATAAACACGAAACATAAAATTCTGGGGCATTTTGGGGCTTCTATCAGCATTGTAATATGGGGGCTTGCCTTTATATCTACGAAGGTACTCCTTAAGAATTTCACGCCTTCCGAAATTCTCTTTTTCCGTTTTACTTTTGCCTGGCTGCTGCTGTTCATCCTTTCACCAAGGCCCATCCGGCCCCAAAAGGATAAATCGGAGCTGCTTTATGCCGTCGCAGGTCTTTGCGGTGTAACCGGCCATTTTATGTTTCTGAATACCGGGCTCAGCTACACGCTGGCCTCCAATACCGGGGTTATTATGGCCGTAATTCCCATGTTCACAGCCATTATCTCCTATTTTTTAATAAGCCGCACCAGTCTGTGTCGAAACTTTATCATCGGCTTTTTCATCGCTATGGCCGGCGTCATCATAATTAATTTTAATGGCAATTTCATACTGAACCTCAATCCCCTTGGGGATATCCTGATTATTTTATCCGCTTTGGCCTGGGCTTTTTACTGCAATATTCTCACCCTCATCAATAACCAGACTCTCTCTCTGATCCGGCATACCCGCAAGGTGTTCTTTTACGGACTTCTGTTTATGATCCCGGCTCTTTTCCCGGGGGATTTCCAACTGGGTATTGAGCGCTTTGCCGATTCCACAGCCTTAGCAAATATACTCTTCCTGGCTTTCGGGTCGTCAGCCATCGCCTTCCTGGCATGGAATTCTGCCGTCGGCATTCTCGGTTCCGTTAAAACGGCAACCTACCTTTACTTCAGTCCTATCGTTACCATTATCGCTTCCGTCCTTATCCTCCGCGAGCCTCTCACATGGATTGCTGTCTGCGGTACGGTTTTGATTATCTTTGGCCTGGCGATTTCCGAAAGAAAAAGCAGTGTAAAAGCCCCGCCTGATACTCTTAATAATGATCCTGCGAAAAGCTCTGAAGATTAGCTCACTTAGTATCTGATCGTGGAAAAGAATGTATTTCGTCTGTTGATTTTATCTTTGCCCTTATGTATAATTATCGATTATAACCGCCACCTCGTATTAATAGTTAGCGTCCATAGGTGGCATCCGATTGTATAACATAGCTGTATCTACGGGGGTTTTTTGGTTGTGGCTCGTTGTCGGCACTGTGGATCAATGCCGCGTACGAAAGGAGGCGCTCGTGTTTTTAATTAAAGAGAAGAGGAAGCATGGTACAAATCTTTGTATCGTACAGTCCTATAGAGATCCTGTTACTAAAACGTCTAAAACAAGGCGAATTATGAACATTGGGTATCTGGAGGATTTGCAAAAGCAATATGATGATCCCATTGCTCATTTTCAAGAAGTGGCAAAACAGATGAGCGAGGAACATAGTTCAGAGACAAAGCCAGTCCACGTTGCGCTTGACCCGGCAAAATCGCTGGAGCCCGGTATTGATCTTATAAAGAACTTCGGCTATGCAGCGCTATCCGCCCTTTACCATGAATTAAAGCTGGATGTATTTTTCAGAAACCGGCAAAAATCTTTAGACATCGATTACAGCCTTAATAGTGTTATGAAGCTTCTTGTGTATGGCGGTATACTTTTCCCCGGGTCTATAAAACAAATCTATGAGAATAAAGAACAGTTTTTTGATAAAATGGATTTTTCGCTAAATGACATATACCGCTCTTTTACCTATTTTCATCGGTATAAGACTCAGCTGCAAACGTGGATACATGAACGCATTTGCGAAAATTATGGACGGGATACAAGCCAGATGTATTATTATGTAACCAAACACTACTTTGAGGCCGGTGACCAGGACGATTTGCGTGAAAACAATGTTTCCAAAGGACCTCATCCGGATCCCGTCGTACAAATGGGACTTTTCGTTGATAAAAACGGACTGCCGGTATCTTATGAACTGGTTTCCAGAAACCCGGGTGACGCGCTCATATTGACCCCTGAAATTAAAAAACGCGCTCAGAGCTTTGGCGTAGACAAGGTAATCCTTGTAGGCGATAATGGGATTAATAGTACAGACAGTCTCTACTATGTGCTTTGCAGCGGAAGCGGTTACATTGTATGCCAGAATATCCGGGGCGGAGAAAAAGAAATTAAAGATTATGTACTCAATCAGAATGGATACACTCTATTCGGCGAGGAATGCAAGATAAAATCAAGAATCTATACCAGAAAAATCCGCATTACAGCAACAGACGGAACAAAAAAAACCATTTCATTCAAAGAAAAGCAAATCGTGTTCTACAACAAAAAATACGCAAGATGCATAAGGGCCGAAAGAGAGGACTTGCTGTTAAAGGCAAAAGATCTTATTGCCTCTCCGGGCAAATACAACAAAGCCACCGCATATGGCGCTGCTAAATATGTGCAGAATATCGAATACGATAAAAGGACAGGTGAAATTCTTCAAGGCAAGCAGCCGCTGCATTTAGATAAACAGGGCTTGAAAGAAGAAGAAAAATACGATGGCTACTACCTGTTTCTCACCAGCGAATTAGACGAAAAAGTTGAGGATATCGTGGATGCCTACCATGGCCTTTGGGAAATCGAAGAATCCTTTAAGCACGTAAACAGGACTTACCGTGCAAGGCCCGTGTTTGTATCCAGAGTAGAACATATGCAGGCGCATTATTTAACCTGCTTTATCTCTCTTGTTCTGACCCAAATTCTTGAAATGAAAATCCAAAAACAGTACCCTTTAGATCAGGTACTCCGTAGCTTGAGAAAGTGCAACTGTGTACATATTGAAGAAAACCACTATATACAAAGCTATTATGATGCTGTACTGGACCTGGTCGGAAAAAGCATAGGCCTTGACTTTTCAACGAGATATGGTACTTTGAGCCAGATAAAAGAAAATCTTGGGTCGACCAAGAAACCGTAAGCAGATGATGCTTTCTTTGAGACCCAATGGCCGCGTGGTATGGGTTCGAATAATGAGAAAGGTCAGGATATGAATCATGTAGATTTATCACACAATAAAAAAAAGCTGAAGCAATTTTAATCTTGTTTCAGCTTCTTCTTATTTAACTAATACTTCGTGTATTGCTCGCGGATGGCCGACATTTCTTTGACGATATCGTCAATGTCCAGTACCATTTCCATCATGCTGACCTGCTCCTCATAGACGGCTTCATCGATCTCCGCCTTGATCTCCGGCTCACAAATATGGTATACCTTGAGTCCCAACGAGACTCCTGCCAATGGACCTGCATAGGTGGGGTCGCCTGCTGTTACGGTTTCCGCGGCCAATCCTGCCGCTTCTCCCTCAGCTGCTCCCAAGAGAACCACCAGGTTCTCCGGGCCGTACTGCTCAGAGTACTCTTTCACCCTTTTCTGGTTTTCCAGATCCATTGCGCCTGCCGCGGTTCAGACAAAGCATTCGGTAGAAGAAAACACAGTTTCTCCGCCCGCGGTGGCTACGCAATCCGCGATGGCCGGTCCGGGAATTCCGTCCCTGTCACCGATAATGACAACTTTTTTGTCTTGTAGTATTGACATTTTCTATCCTCCTTATCCAAGTATTTAAATATATTATACGAAACTTACCCTTAAAACCGCAACTCATTTTTCCACCTTCAGTTGAAGAGAATCTTATTTGTTGCTGTTCCCACCCACCCCGAATTCCAGGGAAAAGTCCTGATTTAAGTGTCATTCTGAGGAGCTTGCGACGAAGAATCTTTCATTTTGTTAAGATCCTTCGCTGCGCTCAGGATGACAGACCTGTTTGCTCAGGATGACAGTCAGGGTGTTAACTGTAACCCTTATTCGAACACGGTTTGCTCTGCTACCTCTTTTGACAGGGCGGCCAGCGCTTTGTCCAGGAGCTTCCGTCTGATTTCCCTCTCTCCTTCCGCGGACAGAGCCGGGTTGCCAAGGGGATAGGGAATCGCTACGGCGGGAACGATCCGGTTGGCCCCTACCGTCAGGGAAATGGGCACAACGGTGCATATATGCACCACAGGGATCCCCGCTCTTTCAATTTCTTTTACCATCGTTGCACCGCAACGCGTACAGGTTCCTCAGGTGGAGGTGAGAATGACCGCGTCCACTCCGTCGGCCACCAGCTCTTTTCCGATTGCGTCAGCGTAAGCTTTAGCGCTGGCGACAGCCGTCCCGTTCCCCGTTGTGGAGTAGAAATATCTGTGCAGCTTTCCGATTTTACCGGCTTTCTCATATTCTCTGAGAATATCCACGGGCAGAACTCTGTCCGCGTCCTGATTGGCATAAACCGGGTCATAGCCGCCGTGGGCGGTCTCATATGTGCTGTCTGTCAGATCAAAAACGCCTTCAATATCATATTTCCCGTATTTGGACGCGCTGGAGGATTCGATGTGATCCGGATTCCCCTTGGGAACGATGCCTCCCGATGTAACAAGCGCAATGGTTGCTTTCGAAATATCCTTGACCGCCGGTCCCGGCTCCACACGATCAAAGTCGGGCATAGGAAACTCCGTTGTAAACGGTTTTCCTGCCAGCTTGGCCAGCAGCATTTCCACCGCCCTCTGGGACCCTCTTTTCTCTTCGAAGAAATTAACGCGGATTCCGTTGGGAATGTATCCTTCTTCGGCGGAGGCTCCGATCTTCTCTCCGGCGGCCAGCTTCAGCGCGAAGGGCGCCATGACTTTCACCGCGTCTCTCATGCCTGCTGCCGAGTTCTTCGTGGCAATGATGTAAACGTCTTTTTTAAAGCTGTCCGCTCCGGGATTTTCCACATACATTCCCGTTACAGCCGGAATTCCCAACTCTCTTTCCACGGCAGCACCTACTGCACCGCAGGCCATGCCGTATCTTCCCGCATTAAAGGCAGGTCCGGCGATGACGATATCCGGTTCGAAGCCGCGAATTATGTTCAGAACTTCTTTTGTGGCGGCTTCGAGATTCTCGTTGAAATAGGAATCTCCGCAGATGACGGTTCCCACGATTTCCGCCTTATCGCCAAAGGCGGCGTTTAACGCCATTCCCGGCCCGACGAAGCCTTCTCTCGACTCCGGTTTATAACCCGCTTTCTCTTCCCCGCCGATCTGGGCAAAGAATTGGTTGATATAATGAACGACCCTGAATTTTGACATTTTCCCTACCTCCTATCTGGCCGAAAGCCTGTTGAATCCAAGTTCATTGGTTGCGCCCGTTATGACCTGAAGCTCCGCCTTTATGGATCCGTCGGGCCGCAGACTGCCATCAAAACCACCGGCAATTGTATTCGCTACTTCCGGATATCCGATTACCTTTTCCATAGGAGGCAGCTCTACGACCATGTTGGCGTTGCCCCCTGTCACCACGGCGTCGGCGCTGGCGTCAGCGTCCGCCAGAGATTGGGAAGCCCCGTCCCTGCCCGCGTATTCGTCGGTAATAATAACGGTCTTAATGCCTTTGGCTTCGATTTTTTTACAGTTCATGATCAGGTCCGTATCCGGATTTCCGAAGCCTTCCTGGGAAATAATTACGCCGTCCACGTCAAGGAATTCCGCCAGTTTTGCGGCCCAGTCCGAAGAGCGCTCTTTGTCCGCCAGGTATACGTTCTCATTGGTGATGATAACGCCCACGAAGTTAAGCTCCGTGCCGTGCTTGCCGAAAAGATCCCGAACCACGGGGTTGTTTAAATGATGATAAGTGGTGTTTTTGTCACAGGCGGAAACACAATTGCCGCTGATAACCGCTCCATCCATCAGTTCCGTGGGATAGAGCATCGTGGTTAGAGACTGCTTCATATCGACGCCATACACATAGGTATCGTGGAGCAGACCCTGAGTCTGCAGCATCTGCACGTAGGCTACCCTGGGAAGCTCCGGATATTTCAAAATCCCCTCTTTCAACGAAGGGGTTTCAAAGCTCTCCACTTCATCCGCTTCGATCTCCTTTGCCAGCTGTCCGAGCCAGGCCGCGGTCTTCAGTCCCGCGAATCGAACCGCCTTTTCATGGGCGTGCTGCTTGAGCCCGTCTGCAGGCTCGCAGACCACTACCAGATTATTTAATTTGGAAAAGGGTGTATAGTCGGCTCCGGGGCCTGACATATCGATGATTCCTTCCTGAAAGCCCACAATCTTACCCGTGGTTACAACTGCCGCTCCTTTCAGGACGTTGGTCCGGCCGCTTCCCACCGTATCCACCCTGGACAGGATTCCGGGGAAAATACCGCCCTTTCCCTCGACCTTTACCCGGGGCTCGATTACATCCTTCACAGGCATTATCCGGAGGCTTTCACCGGGCCTTGCAATCTCGAAGGAAACGGATTTAATGTTCTCATCTTCCAAAAGATGATTTCTGAGTTCTTCCTCATTTATAAAGAGGACGTGGTTTTCTACTTTTGAAACGGCGCCAAACTGAATATCGTGAATTAAGATATTACCCAGTTCTAATTTCATACTATTTCCCCTCCCATCTCATTTTACCTGCCACGCTGCGGCTAAAGCAGCGGCAATCAGCTCGTAATCCACTTCACTGAAATCTTCAAGCAAGGTTTCTCGATCATACGGTAATTGCGGAGCAGCTTTAGCAGGATTAGCCATCTGCGTTTTCGGCTCCTGCTCTGCCAAAATTCTCGCAGACTCTCCAATTAATATCTGCGATTCACTGTTCTCGCAGATATTGTGCCCATATTTCACAGGGCTTTTCATAAATTTATCGCAGACAGCTATACTGTCCTCGATGATCTGCAAAGAATCTAAATCCATATCTCCTGCCTCTTTGCTGATAAGTACGGATTTATACGGAGTCTCATTGGGTTTGACGCTCCCCGACAGAGGATGGCTTAATAATTTATGGCCTTTATGAACCCTGTCCCGCACGGCGATCAAAACGTCCCGATAAGAGCCGTCCACATATTCCTTGAGGCAGCGGATCGTCTCATCATTTTTTACCTTTGGATTGTTTGTTATTAAAATCAACACACTCTCCTTTCCAGGCTCTGCCTGCTTGCAAGACCAGACAGAGGGTCTGTCCCCGTGTCTCCCTCCCCGTGTCTGGTTTGTACAAATAAAAAACAGAGCAAAAAGCGCTACGCCTCCTGCTCTGTTAGTAACCTGAGAGTTTCTCCGGGTGAACCCAAATTGCCCCTTCGGTGCATATCCTATGCTTTCCAGAGTTCTGTCAGAATACGGTCCTTTTACCTGAGATCATCATGTAAGCGACGGCACATCCTTACATTTACACCTTCGGCGGTGCTTTCCGCACACTCTCCCGCATTCGTCATCCAGTATTTTCCCTTTATTGGTTAGATATTATCATAGTGCCTGTTATCGATGCAAGCGATATTTTTACACCAGGAATTGATTTTTTAAATATTTTCAATTTTATCAACACCCTGGACATGGCCCAAGCTTGTGTTTCTGTGGGAATTCCAGTACACTATTTATACACGCCTGATGGGAGGAATCAGAATGTCAGGGAATCAAGAGCACCATGCACCCGATATAAAGCAACTGCTGGAGCGCAGCGTTGAAAAATACGGAGAACGGCCGGCCTTTTGGGTGCGAAAAGACAAGGAAGCGGCATATGCGGCGATCACCTACAGGGAAGCCTATGAAGATGTATGCGCGCTGGGAACTCTGCTGACGGCAAAAGGCCTGAAGAGTGAAGCAATTGCCATCGCCGGGGAGAATTCCTATGAATGGGCGGTTTCATTCCTCGCCGTGATATGCGTTGGGGCCGCGGTTCCGCTTGACACGGACTCCTGGATCGTCAGTTTAAAACATTCCCTGAATATCACAGATTGCAGGTGCGCTATCTTTTCAGGAGAATTACAGGATACATACTGGGAGATCAAAAATAACGGAGTTACCGGGATCGGAACACTGATCAACATGAACGGGATAAAGGGTGAATGGGATTTACCTACTCTGCGTGAGATGATCGAAGAAGGCCGGAAGATGATGGCTTCCGGGAACCGTGATTTCGCCGAGTTACAGAAAACGCGGAATGAAATCTGCGCCATGATATCTACATCAAAAGGGAAAGGCGATTATAAAGCAGCCAGCCTGACCCATGGAAACATAGCGGCTGAGATAAGACAATTGGCGGAGACGCTGAATATCACATGTGACGACGTCTTCTTTTCCGGATTGCCTTTTCATAACGCACAGGAATGCATATGTGGCATTCTGCTGCCCCTCGTAAGCGGCGCGGCAGTCGCCTGCGGCAAGGGGTTTGATTACAGCGTTGATGTTTCCGCGCTGCCGGGGTACAGCCTTGCCGAAAGTGCATCTCTGGCGGCGCTTGACACTGGAAATGGACTGCGCGTGCTTTCCGGAATGAAGGTGAAAATAGACAGCCCGGACCCTGAAACGGGGATTGGAGAGATCTGCCTTGCGGGAGCAAATATCATGGCGGAATACAGGAACGATCCCAAGGCAACGGCGAAAGCCATGAGAGAGGGTTGGCTGTTTACGGGAGATATGGGCCGGATAGATGAGAAGGGCGCTCTCTATATAGCGGGCGGAAAAGAGAACGTCATCATTGGTGAAAATGGGCAAAAGGTATATCCCGAAGAGCTGGAGAAGAGGTTAAGCACGATATCCTATGTCCGTGAAAGCCTGGTCTGGGGCGACGAACCCGATGCCGGGATTATTCCGATCATAACCGCCACACTTCTTATAGATGATGAAAAAACGGCTGAAAAATTAGGCGTCGATAATTCAGAGCAGAACGTTTTAGAACTTCTTTGGCGTGAAGTGGAAAAAATAAACGAAGATCTGCCCGAATTTAATCGAATCAAACGGATTATCCCCCGAAAGAATCCGTTTCTGAAGGATTCTTCCCAGCGAATTATAAGATGGGAGTACAGCAACGCGCCCGCGCCGGGAACTTATTATAAAAGGAAATAATCCGGACGTGTGCTTCTCCTGTAAGCCGGACGCTAAAATGCAGAAAAGTCCGGGAAGAAACGAATTTCTCCGTTTCTCCCCGGACTTTTTTTACGATAGGATTTACCAAAGGATTAGATAGAGCCTGCTTTTTTTAATTCATGTTCATGGCGCGAAGTATGATCGCCACAGCCTCGGCCCTTGTTGTGTTCGCGAGAGGGGCAAAATTGTTACTTGTATCGCCCTGCATAATTCCCGCCTGGTGTACCTTCTGTACAAAGGGAACCGCCCAGGCGCTGATTCTGCTCACATCGTTAAACGTCAATGCCGCGTCTGTTCCACTCAGCATTTTAAAGTCAGCCATGATTCTCGCAACTTCCTGGCGGACAATATTGTTGTTCGGCCTGAATGTGCCATCGAGATATCCGTTGACGTATTCATTGGATGCCGCCGTCATGATGCTTGTAAACGCCCAGTGATTGGTCACATCGGAAAAGGCAATACTCTTCGTCCCCTTTTGAATCTCATTGGCCTTCACCAGCATCGTCACAAATTCCGCTCTCGTCACGGGGCTGTTTGGCCTGAATGTCCCGTTGGGATATCCCGCTACGAAGCCCTTTTCCACCGCGGACAGGATATCCTGTTCCGCCCAATGTCCTCTGATATCCGAGAAGGTTGGATCTTCAGGCGGATCATCTTCTTCATCGGTGGGAGGCGTCGTTGTATCATCCCGGGGTCTTGTTCCGCCGCCGGAGCCTGATCCCTCGAAGGTAAAGGTCCCCTGATTGCTTACGTCTAATGAATTTTCAGCATACCAGTGGACATATACATTACCGGTTCGTTTCGGAATGCTGAATGTCCCTTCATAATCCAGCCATCCGCTGCCGCCGTCATACTCCGGCTCCAGCGGGTTGCTGGCTACTTTATACTTCGTAACGGACAGCATTACACCTTCCGCCACGCCCGCCGTATCCTGCGCCACAAAGTCAATTGTAATATTATCGCCCTCTCTGTCGGCTGTCGCAAAGGGCCTCGGAAGATCCGTTATGCCTGCGGCGCCCGCAAATATGGTGTTGGCCATAAGGTTCCACATCGCCTGATAACGAGCTCTGTCGAAAATATTTTCGTTGACGGCGGTGATCTGAGTGCCGCTTTCCGCCTTGATGCCGGAAACCACCATGATCGCGCCTTTTAGCTGGCTGGCGTTATTAGCGCCCTTGCGTCCCGACAAATAGATATCGTCTTCGCTAGTGAACGCTGCCAACACCTTGAGATCGCTGCGCGGATTTTGGTACTTTGTAGAGTTAAATGCGAATAGCTGGTCAAACAGTCCAAAGTTAGCCGCTACGGGGCTGGAAGCGGACCAATCCGCCTTGCCTAACATTTCGTTCAGACCGCTTAATCCCGACTTGGCCGTCACCGCGCCGGTTCCCAACGCGTTGCCGGAGCTTAGGTTAGCAGCGGAAATGTTGTACAGGAACTGGGGCAGATTGGCGGAATCGGCTGTAGACGCCGTTCCAACAAAGACCGCGCCCGGACCTGACGCCGATGTGCCGCCAAAGTTACTGGCGGCAAACTCCAGCGAATCATACGCGAACCTGAGCGTATTGCCCGATGGGTAGTTTGTCGCGATGATCGGCTTGATAAGCTTCGTCGCCACGCGGCTGTCAGGAGGGGTGTTACCGCCGTCGATTCCAAACACGCTCAATGCCAGGGGCCCCCATATCGGATTATTCTGAGGTTCGACCATCTCGAGAACGTCCACGCGCCTGGCTACGATATCACCGAGAGCGGCGCCGGGGATGTAATTTGTAACCATCCAGGCGTCTTTTTCGGCGTTCAGCAGCCTGTTTGTAAGCCTGACAGCATCGTGGCCGGCGTTGGTGTAGATGACGAATTCGCCGTTTCCAGGCAACTCAACCTGCGTCACCAGGTCGACCTTTTCGGTTCTTCCTCTAAAAATGCCGGTTTTCCAGGATCTCATGGCGTTGAAGCCTTTTTGTCCCGGCCAACTGGTAACCGTGTTGCCGTCGTAAAGCGCGTTTCCATACACATTGGAATCAAATCCCGGATAAAGAACGGAGTGCGCCCAGGACCTGCGGCCCTGGTGCATGTCGATAATATACGTCCCAGCAGGATACGTTACGCCGTCGACAACTACCGGCCTGGTGGTTCTCTCTATCTCAACACCGCCCAGCTCCTGAATCAGAGTCAACGCTTCCACCGCACCCGACGGGTTGTACTGCAGTGATTTGTCCACTGGAAGTATCCAGTATTCAGGGAAGAATGAGAGCTCGTTGCCCTCCGCGTCCTTCATCCGCGGGCGGGGCTGCTGTACGGCCTCGTTCATCTCAAAGGCTACCTCTTCCCTCACCTCTTCAAGGAGCCAATGGACACTTGTAAGAAGCGGGTCGACTTTGTCTTTAGCATCGATGTTCTCCACGCCTCGCACCTTGTACTCCAGTTTGTTATCGTAAAGCCCGTCCCGTTCGTCAGACATGTACTTCATAAGATTGAATATACCTGACAACCCGGAGTCAATGGCATCCTGATTGGTCATGGGGAATTCCCAAGTACTTCCAAGGGCGCCGTTCATCATCGCTATGGAAGCGGAATAAAGCAGCGCGCCGGCATCCCAATCCGAAACCATGTCTCTGGTCGGTATCGTAAAGTTGCTGAAGCTGACGCCCAGGGCCCCATACCCGACGGCGTCAAGGAGCTTCACCATATAGTTGTCGATTAAGTCCGCCTCAAGGCTTGCCTCTGTCGGCGGTGTGCATCCATCGATTTGGAAAGTATTTACATCGTCGTGGAATTCAGCGAAATAGATGGGGTCCCACTTGGTCATGCACTTGACCGCTCCTCTGGTTTCCGTAAACGCGAAAATCCCGCCGTCACGGTTCGGGTCCTGCCCAAAGACATTCGCCCTCTGCGGTCTTTCGTTGCCGTCCGGGTTGGTCCAAAGCAGTAATACGACGATATATTCGTCAAGGAACTCGTCCACATCAAGTTCCACCGTGGCGATATCCTCGTCCCGATCAACGTCAGCTTTCAATCGGGTGCCTCCTCTGCTGTCGGTGTTGGATATGGGCAATATCCGTTCAGTGGCGTCCTTATGCCTTACACCGAAGGTTACCGTGTCCTCATGCAGCAGGCGGTCCCTTGTTTCCGGAAGCAGGGAGTTGGCCTGGACCTCGTTGCCGTGTATGGCATTGAACATAAGCACGCCCTTGTGGTCGAAAGATCCGTCCTGAAGCTGGCTCTGCATTGAAGCAGGATCGGTGTTCATAAGAGGCACCGTCGTGTTCAGATGATAGTCCACCGAATCTCTGGAATCGGAAATTACCACTGCCCAAAGATCCCGGCCCTCAGCAGATTTGCCCATGGACTCAACCATCATATACCGGCCCTTTTCACTGTATTCGGTGCCGCCCTCGGCCCCGTAAGTCTCTATATAGTCTTTTGCCCAGGCATCCATCTCGCTCCATTTTTGCTGCGTGTCATTCATGCCTGTACGGAGCTGCATACTCGCGATTTCATCTCCGTCATAATGGATGGACAAAGGCCATTCACCGACACGCCGCCAAACAGATGCGTTAGGTCTCCCGGTGTCGTAATACGGCGTGTAAGGCCTGTTGAATTGAGCTTCCTCTGTCCGGCCTATCCCGTCGAATGACACCACTGCGTCGATGATGATAGTATCTCCATCAATTCTGGCGTCCGTCGCGCCGGTCCGAGCATATGGCAGATCGTCAGTCCCATCCTCCATTGTCCCTATGATGGCATTCCAGCCATCGGGACTGTAGGTAAAAGTGACGTTGGCGGGGTTAAACTCCCCATCATCGGTCCCTATACCGGTATAATCTCCTTCAGAAATGACAATCTCCAGGTAGAAAGCCCTGGGATCCTGCATGTTGACCATCCGCGCCGTCGTATAGTACCTGTCGGAGTCATGATCTCCCCCGCCCAGTACCGGGTCGTCGCCCTTATAGACGGTATGGCGGCTTATGTTCCATTTTTCGGCATTGCGCCACAGCACCTGATGCTCACCGCCGTGCAAAACCTCGACGCGCTTAATTGTTATACCGGGTGTAAAGTCCCCGTTCAGCAGTGTGAGTTCTTCTTCCAAAGACGTTTCTTCGTCAACGCCAATAATTTCCACAACCGGCGGATCCGCGCCCGGATCCACAGGCGGATTTTCCTCAAGATCGCCGGGTTCCTCCTGCTGCGAATTTTCTATGCCTGGCATATTGACATCCGGGAAACTCTCGCTTTCTCCGAAGACTGGTACGCTCATAGTAAAAACTAACGCCAATGCCAGAAAGACCGCTACGAATCTGCTTGAATGTTTATAGCGAATCATTTTTTGTCCTCCTTCTTACCTTTCAGTACCTAAACATAGCATCATCTGACTGCAGAACATGTCTGCAACGGAAAATCCTTCTTCACCTCCTCCCAAAATTAAAATTCTTTGACAGCTCTGGTAGAAATAAAAGACAAAGAACAAGAATATCCGCCCGAAGAGGGAATCTTGCTCTTTGTCTTTTATGTATCGTATTCTATAATAATTATCAGATTAACTGCCGGATATGGAAGCGGACATATATTGCTTGTCTTATCCTATCATTAGCTGAAAATCATTGCAATGACTTAGTTTGTCGCTTTGCGTCGACAGTCCTTTTGGGAATGCCTCAGTACGCCACCCGATAAGCCATCTGGCGGTTCATGGAGGTGATCACCTTGGCGTAGCCGGAGAGATGTTCATTGAACCCGGCGTCTCCCGTGTCCACCAGCAGAGGCTTTCCGCCAAGGGCGATCATCTTGCTCTCCGTGGCGGCTATGATTATATTCTCCTTGCCCACTCTGAGCAGAACCCGGTGACTCAGCTGCTGGTTTCCTCTACCGAAAACGTAGCCCTGGCCGCCGATTACCGTAACCGCCACCTTTGTCCGAATGCCTTTGCTTTCCATCTCATCCAGCAGCTTTAACAGTTCAGCTTCGTTGAGGTCCGAGCCGATAAGCTGCCCGTTCAGAACGGCGTCCACTCCTAAAAGGGTGTTTTGCAGCTTCAGGAGATCCGTAACCGCTCTGATTGTCGTTCCCGGCCCAAGAAGATAACATACATCCGTCTCCATATTCAGTACGATGTGTGAGGCGATAGATCTCATGGTGTCCTCCTCCGTGCTGACACTGCCGGCCTTTGCGCTCTGCATGAGGTTTCTCACGTTGGGCACGGTCATATAGCCGTAGAGTCTGGCGGACACCCTATCCTGCCGAAAAGCCTCTTCGTCGATATCCATAACCTCGGCCTCTCTCATCTGTATCCTGCCGCTTCCCGACAGGAAGAGCGCCGCCGCGTCTCCCGCGTGGGCAGGGGTATCCGCGTAAACAGCCGAGTGAATTTTCACCCCCGCCGGTATGCCCACCACGGGCAGGCTGCCCCCGATGGCGTGATAGATATTTCGGGCGGTACCGTCCCCTCCCGCAAAAAGGATCAACTCCGCCCCCGCCGCCTTCAACTCCAGCGCCGCTCGTTCCGTATCCTCGAAGGTTGTGATATCTCCTTCCAGCCGGCCTAAAACAACAGGATCAAAACCCTTCTCCCGGGCCGTATCCTCTCCCATGGGTCCGGGATAGGTGAGAAGCTGGAAATCATCTTTTTTACTCGCAAGGCGGTCCAATGCCCTGGCAGCCTTCAGCGGCGCTTCCGCAACGGCCCCCATGGCAAAAGCCTTTTCAACGATGTCCTTACCATCGCTCCCTTTCAAACCGACCCTTCCGCCTATTCCCGCCAATGGGTTGATAATCAGCCCGAGCTTACGCATAATCTCCTCCTGTAGACCTCTTTTTATTTGCGCCCCGCCGGGTTTATCCCGACGAGGCGCACTTTCCCGTTTACTTTTTCTTCTTCTTTTTATATGCCCTGTAGGTGCAGGCCCATCTCTCCGGATCTTCCACAAGGGAATCATCCAGTATCTTGGTGTTAGCCATGGCATGAGGAGCATTTATTACGAATTCAGGATCCTCGTAGGCCTCCTTCACGCACTGGGCCAGAGCAGCAGCCCAATATTCGATATCTTCCTTGGAGTAGGTTTCACAGGGCTCCGGTGTAAAGGGTTCCGGAACGATCCAGGGATGATGGCTCATCCAATAGCCCTGAATGCCGAAATCGATGAGGCGGTTCCGAATCTCCACGGTGCCCGCTCCTGTGGCTTCCTTTACGTCACCCAGGCTGTATCTGGCCTGCTCCAGTCTTCTCTTTCCTTCCGCATAGGGTCTTGTAACGCCCTTAATATCCAGAAGAAGCTGATCTAAATAGTTGTTGTTCAGCACGGAAATCTGAGCCGCGGTCTTCAGGCCCTCGGCGCCCATGCTGCGTATCCAGGCGTAGGCGCGGATCACGCACTCGAGATTTCCCAGGAACCCCCGCACTTTACCCATGCTCTCCGGTCTGTCATAGTCCAGGAAGTACTTGGATCCGTCAAATTCCACTGTGGGAACGGGGAGATACTTAGCAAGTTCTTCCCTGACTCCATAGGCGCCGGACGCCGGACCCTCACAGCCGTGAGGCGAGGAGAAGGTCTTATGGAGATTGAAATGACAGGCGTCAAAGCCCGCGTCAAAAGCTCTCGCTATACCCATAATGCCGTTGGCGTTGGCCTGGTCGTAGAAGCACAGGCCGCCGGCGTCGTGGACCACTTTTACATACTCCGCCACTTTGGGATTAAAGATACCCGTGTCCTCCGGATTGGTAAACATGATACCTGCCGTCCGTTCGGAAACGATGGCTTTCAGCGCTTCCAGATCCGGATAACCGTTCTCGTCGGGCATCAGCGTGATAACCTTGAAGCCCGCCGTGGCCGGCGTCGCGCCGTCGCAGGGATGGGAGAAAATAGTGGTAATGACTTCATCTCTTTGTTCCAGCTCTCCCCTGGCCTCATGGTATTTCCGGATCAGGCAGGCGTTGGTATAAGTAGCGTGGGAGCCGCCTCCGGGCTGGAAGGTAAACTTCGACATGCCGGAGATCTGCTTCAGATACTGCTCAAGGCCGTAGACGATCTCCAATATTCCCTGAAGGGTTTCCTCAGGCTGACTGGGGTGAAGGTCGGCAAACTTGCTCGAGTTCACCACCTGTTCGTGCATCTTGGGGCTGTACTTCATGGTACAGGTTCCCTCGCCGATGTCGGAGCCCAGGTCCATGCCCAGGGTCATCTGAGACAGTCTGAGATAGTGCTGAAGAACGTGATACTGGGAAACTTCGGGAAGACCCATTTCCTCTTTTCTTCTCATCTCCGCCGGAAGCAGATCCATGGCGTCGCCTAACTCCGCCGCCACTTCCTTCGCTGCTCTGGGAGGAATGATACCTCTCTCTCCCTTTGTACCCATTTCCATAATCAGCGGCTCGTCCCAGGCCGCGGAATGATATCTTCTCAATTTAACATCTTTCATTATTTCAGCACCTCCTTCAAAGCAGCTGCCAGCTTATCGATATCCTGCTTCGAATGGGTTTCCGTCACACAGTACAGCGCGCTGCCGCCCAGTCCGGGGAAATCGGCGGATAAATCAAGGCCGCCGAATATTTTCATCCCTTCCAAAGCTTTGTTGATCTCAGCCACGGATTTACTTGTTTCATCAAAGTTGACGACGAATTCCTTGAAGGTCGTGTCAAAGAGAACTTTTACGCCCTTGATTTCGCCGATAACCTGTTTCGCGTAATTGGAATTGTAGAGGATGGTCTCGCCGATCTCTTTCATTCCCTGGGGGCCCATGAGAGCCATGTATACCGCGGCGCCGATGGTCCACAGGCCGGAGGCCGTTCCCACCCAGTCCTTGGCTTTATCCCTGGCTTCATAGGAAGTTCTTTCCGGCAGAACCTCCGCGTAGCCATACTGGCCTTCCACGGCGGTTTCCGCGATGGTGTAAATGGCTAAAGGACATTCCGCAAGGTATTCGGCTTCATCGCGGAAGGCTATAAAGCCGGACTGGCCGCCGCCGCACAGCATATGCATGCCGATAGACTGCAGGTCGCCGCAAATGATATCAGCGCCATAGGCAGCGGGAGGAGCGATGACTCCCAGAGAAACCGGATCCACCCCTGCTACGCTCTGGGCTCCGGCAGCTTTTGCCAGGGCGGAAATGGCGGAAGCGTTCTTCTCCACCGTTCCGAAGAAGGACGGCACCTCGAAATAGACCGCCGCAATCTTGTCGGAAAGCTTCTTTTTCAGATCTTCCATATCCACGCCGCCGGTGGCCTTATCTATGCCCACCATGGTGATCTTGATGCTGCCCGGCATAATCTCCGGCTGACAGAGAGTCCTGATCTGGGACATTCTTTCCGGGCTGACGTTATCCGGTATCAGCACTTCATTTCTTCCTGTAAGCCGGGAGGCCATACGGATGGACATGCCTGCAGCCGCGCCCCAATCGTAAATCGGTTCACTCACCGCGTCCACATCCAGCATTTCAGCCAGCATGCTGTAAAACTCAAAACGGGCCTGGAATTTACCGAGATCCGAATAAGTACCGCCGCAATAGGCTGTTACGAATTCCGCCCGATTGACGATCTCATCTACGACAGCGGGGACGTAGTGCTGCCAGCAACCGCCTCCCAAAAAGCTCAGATAGTCCTTGCAGGTGACGTTCTTGGCCAGAGTTTCTTCCAGATGACGGCGCAATTCATACTCCGCCATCATGGGCTCGGGCAGGTCCAATTCTCCGTGGAAGCGCAGGTGTTCCGGAATTTCGCTGTAAAGCTCTTCCAGATCCGTAATCCCTACCAGCTTCATCAACTCCGCTTTGACTTCGGGAGCGGAATTGGGAATATAGGGATGGACAAATGGCTTTTCTTTCATATTGGTCTTTCCTCCTTATAAAACAGTTCCCTCTTTGGATCTTGTTTAGATCTTCTCTTTGGATCTTGTCCCATGATACCCTCCATGACTATGTACAATAATCTGCGATTACGCATTGCCGGAGAACATCATCAACTTATAACTTACCATTAATAGTAGAGCTCGCTGGGTCCTTTGTACTCCTGGATGATATTGCCCCCGTCTATGACGATGAGCTGTCCGGTGATATAGCTGGAATCATCCGACGCCAGGAAACGGATCAACTTGGCAACCTCATCGGGGGTGCCGGGCCGTCCCATTCCCGTATTCTCTCCGCCGGCAAGCTCGCTCTCGGTGCTGGCTCCGGTTTTAATCCAGCCCGGGGCAACGGCGTTCACCGTAATGTTCTGCTTACCCACCTCCAGCGCCAGGGCCCTCGTCAATCCTACGATGGCCGCCTTAGCAGCGCAATAGGGGGATTCACCGGGATTGGCTACAAGAGGTCCTGTAACGGAGGACACATTTATGATCTTGCCGTACTCTTTTTCGATCATCCCCGGCAGAAATGCCTGGGTGGTGTTAAAGGTGGATTTCAGATTGATGCCAATGCTGAAATCCCACTCCTCTTCGTTGAGGTCTGTTACGTTTTTAAATATCTCTTCCGTGCCGAAATAGGCCATGCCCGCTACGTTGGCCAGAACGTCCACCTTCCCGTAGGCAGCTATCATGTCATCAGCGGCGGCTTTGACGCCCGCCCTGTCCTGCAGGTCGACTTTATAGGCTCTTACGGTGATTCCCATTTCCTTGAGATCCTTTTCCCGTTCAAAGACACGGTCGGAAATGTCCAGTATCCCCAGAGACGCGCCCCACTCGGCTAAAGCTTTCGCGGTGGCAAAACCCATGCCGTTGGGACTGGCAACCCCGGTGATAAAGGCGGTTTTACCCTCTAAAATAGCTGTTTTCATTCTCTTTCCTCCCAATTAATTCTCTTCCGCGTCCCGGACTTTCCCTGCGTAAACCATGGAAACCTGCCGGCGCGCTGCAACTTGAAACTTAAAACTTAAATCGCCTACAGAATGTGATAGAATTATTTTTTTATTATAAGCAAAAACAATGCCAAAAGACAGAATAATCCAACTTTTCCCGACAAATTTGAGGCATACCGCTTGATCCCGCCTTTTTAAGACATTCTTGTTCTACGGCTCCCACGGAAATTGTAACATCTTATTTCCAATAAAGAAAATAAATTGTCACTTTTGACAAAACCCTTGTATTATCTGTGTTATAATTGAGAAAATAATCGCGCCAGCGAATCGAGGTGATTACAATATGGCGTTGTCCATGATCCGGGATACAGTAATGAATGTAGCCCAGGCCATCACCGCCGCCCTTGAGATCGAAACGGAAATCGTCGATGACCGGCTGGAGATCATTGCGGGGACAGGCCGTTATATCAATAAGATCGGAAGCTTTGAAGAAGGCGGCGACCTGAACACAGGCGCTATTTACGGGAGAATTCTCAAGAGCGGCATCGGATACATGTGTACCGATTGCGCGGCGGATTCTTCTTATGCCGCCCAGGAGGGAGAGCTGGCGGAAATATCCTGTCCGATCCTTTTGGAGGGAAAAACGGTGGGAATTATCGGACTGGTAGCCTTCACCGAAGAGCAGCGCGACAAGATCAGTCAGAAACACGAAACCCTGAGTCTTTTTCTGAAACGCATGGCGGATCTGATTGCCAGCAAACTTTCCGAAACAGAGAAGAAAAATCAATTAAACGCCATTTTGGAGTCCATGCACGAGGGGTTAATCGCCTTGGACAGAGATGGGTTTATCGTATCGTGCAATTCCAAAGCGGAACAGCTGCTGAACCTTTCCCGCCAACAGATGGAAGGAAAGCTTTTTTCCGGCATCTGGCATATCCCGGAGATGGAAAGATCCATAAAAAATTTCATACCTGTCAGAGACAAGGACTTCATTTACAAAAAAGCCCGGGGCCGCAGCAGGAGATTCCTCTGCACCATTATCCCCCTTGGCGCCAGAGGAGAAAAAGGCCCCCAAACATCACGACTGGGAGTCATGCTTTTATTCCAGGATATTTCCGCTGCCCGAGAGCGGCTGTATAAGATGACGGCGGACGAGAAGCGTACCACCTTTGACGACATTATCGGAAACAGCGACCCCATGCGCTCCGTCAAGCAGCGGGCTGTCCAGGTGGCGTCCAGCGATTCCACCGTTCTGATCACCGGAGAAAGCGGAACGGGGAAAGAGCTTTTCGCCAGAGCCATTCATTATGCCGGGCCGCGGAGGGACGGGCCCTTCATTGCCATAAATTGCGGAGCCATCCCGGAAATGCTGCTGGAAAGCGAGTTGTTCGGTTACGAACGGGGCGCCTTTACCGGAGCGGACGAAGGAGGTAAGCTTGGGAAGTTTGAGCTGGCCCATAAAGGCACCCTTTTCCTGGATGAAATCGGCGACATGCCTCTGCATCTTCAGGTCAAGCTTTTGCACGCTCTCCAAAACCGACAGATCGAGCGGGTCGGGGGAATGGGAGCCATCGACATCGACGTTCGAGTCGTCGCCGCCACCAACCGCAACCTGGAGCAGATGATAACAGCCGGCGAGTTTCGGGAGGATCTGTATTTCCGTTTAAACGTCATCCCTTTGAACGTACCGCCCCTTCGGGACCGGGCCGGAGATATCAAGCACTTGCTGGATTACGCCCTGCATAAATTCAACAAGCTGTTGAATAAAGACATTGCGCATTTCCAGCCCGATGTTCTATCCGCTCTCATGCGATACCCCTGGCCGGGCAATGTGCGCGAACTGGAGAATGTTGTGGAATACGCGGTGAACATGGAGACAGGGCCGGAGATCCGCTATGAAAATCTACCCGAAAAAATCATAAACAGCCGCAGGGAAGAACCCGATAACAATTTAAATTTCAAGGAAAAGATGGACGATTATCAGCGCAGGTTAATCCGGGAGTGTCTGGATAAGACCGGAAGGTCTACCGAGGGCAAGAGCAGGTGCGCCCAAATGCTGGGAATGAGCGAATCCACCCTCTACCGCCGCATACGGGAGCTGGGAATAAAGGATTAGCCGCGGTTCGATGGCGCTTAATCTTCTCTATCTCCTGCCGCGTAATTCGAGAAGAATCCTCAGCTGAAACGAAAACTTGTTTATTCCCAACCTGAGATCTAAACAAGAATTCCACTATGGGGGGTGATCTTCTCTATCCCCGGCTTGTAAATTAAACAAGAATTCTAAGATGGCGGGGGATCTTCTCTATCTCCAAGCCCCAAATTAAACAAGAATGCTAAAATAACAGGCGATCTTCTCTACCTTCAAGCTTTAAATTAAACAAGAATTTCAAAACAGAGCTTAATCTTCTCGATACCCTGCCGCTTAATTCGAGAAGAATCTTAAATTTTGTGTAAAATCCTTCGCTGCGCTCAGGATGATAAGGAGATTTTGGTTCAAATAAAAGCAGACCGTGAATAGCAACATAAAAGAAAAGGTTGGACAAAAATTTTTAAAAATCATATAGCCTTTTTTTTAAACCTATGTTATAATAATTTTCGTTGCGCAGGCATGGCGGAATTGGCAGACGCGCACGGTTCAGGTCCGTGTGCTCGCAAGGGCATGGAGGTTCGAGTCCTCTTGCCTGCACCACAAAGTGTCCGAAAAGGACAAAAGAAGAACGCTGAATGTTGAAATTTCAGCGTTTTTTGATTTAAGGGAAAGTGCAAGAAAAGAAAAAAGAGGCCAATCAGGCCTCGATTCCCTCTAAAATTGCCCTGGTACCGATCATGGTAATAGCTCTTCTTAAGTTGTAGGCAAGAAAACTGAGCCCCAGCTCCGCTGTGGTCTTTCGGATCCCCTTGCACAGCACATAGTGTGCTCCATGGTGCCATTTAACGGTTCCGAAGGGATGCTCTGAAATGCAGAGGCGCTCCTTCTGTTTCGGGATGTCGTCCCGAATGCGGATCAGAACCGTCTTTTCCCTGCGGTTTTTCACGAAAAACGAGTTGTGTGGGATAAGATCCGAGGGTGGTGTATGGAGGGGAGACTCCTCTCCGTACATCCTCACGACAACGTATTCAGCCTTCGGTCCAAAATAGACGGTTTTATGGGATTTGGATGGGGTGCATCGATTCTTGCATTGTCTGCAGGCAGGCTTTGCGGCATAGACCATTCCCTCTCCTTTGCACCGGGTTCTTCGCAAGGTGTGTCCCATGGGACAGATCACAGTCTTCCGATCGGAAGACCGGAGAAAGCATCCAAGCTGGCCCTCCGAGTGGACTTCCACGGAGAGATTGGTGTTTTCATAACAGGAAGGAAGTCCCCCCGCGTGGAGACAGGCGCGGATGTCCTCTGGTTTTGTAGAATCTCTCATTGCTTCGGTAATGTCTCTCGTTTCATAGGCAAGAGTGAGGAGGCGTTCTCCTTTGTCATCCTTAAAGCCAACATAAGGAACCGTTCCGCTTTTGATGCAGGTTTCGAGTTCCTCCTTGCTGTCATAGCCTTTATCCGCCACGATGCTTACGATGGAAAGGTCCATGGTTTGTTTCAGTTGCTCTGAGAAGGTGTGAAGAATTCCCTGATCATTGATCTGGTTGGTGACGAGGTAATCCGCGATGAGGTGGGTAGCATGGTCCACAGCGGTCTGGACATTGTAGCAGCAGTGAAAGCCATCCTTATGGGAATGCATCATCCGGGCCTGGGGATCGGTAAGCAGTTTCTGTGTCTGCCCGGTCTTGGAAAGCTCCGAAAGATAACTCTCATACAGGGACTCTCTTTCTTTTAATGCCTGGATTTTATCACAAAGATCCGTAGGAGCCTCCTCTTCTGCCTCTTCGTCTCCCTCTGTTTCTCCTTGATCCTCTTGATCCAGCCCTGCCAGATATTCCTTTAGCTTTCCGGCAATCCGCTCCAGCTTCTTCGAAAGGATCTCCGGATTGTACATCCGTTTATTGCCGTTGACGGCACGGAACTTGGAACCGTCCACCGCGAACAACTCTCGTTCATAAAGCCCGAGCTTTATGCATAGCTTTGCGAACTCTAAGAACACATTTCGAATGGCGTCGGCATTATCTTTCCTGAAATCAGCAATGGTACGAAAGTCGGGAGAAAGGTGGTTAAGGAGAAAAAAGAGCTCGATGTTTCTGGTACATTCCGCCATGAGCTTTCGGCTGGAACGGATTTTATTGAAATATCCATAGAGGTAAAGCTTTAAGAGATCTTTGGGGTCGTAAGCAGGGCGCCCTGTCCAGGTAGGCTGCGCTTTTGTAAATCGGAGAGCTTCTAAATCCAGAGAGTCCACAAAGTGGTCGATGACCCGAACCGGATTGTCCTGTGTGACCATATCTTCGATGGATTCCGGCAGGCACATCTGGTTCCGGTCCATGCCTCTTACATACGCCATTTCATCACCCCGTTTTGTTTTAATCATACCATAAAACCATTGAAATTTCAATGGTTACAACGTACTAACCCATGGTGGATTTCAGGATTGCTTTTCGGACAGTCTGACCAGCTGGAAACGAGATAGGGTAAACCCTATCTCGTTTTTATTGGGTGCAGGCAAGAGGGCTCGAACCTGAACAGGCATGACGCGTTAAGAAAAGCATCGCGGATGCTTTTTAGCGGCATGGCCCGAGCCCTCTGCTTGGGCGAAGGGCGGCAGATGCGACCAGCGGGAGCAAATGCAAAGTCCTCTTGCCGGTTAACAGCAAGTTTATGGGTACATCCTATCTCATTTTTATTGTGTTGTGTACGGTATATGGATATCATCCCCTTTTAAGAAAGGGGGTGAACTGTCATTTTTATATAATACCTTATGACACTTTCCAAAGCTCAAGCAGAGCTGGACTTAACTCTGCTTGATTTTTTATTCTTCTGTCGTTATGCCACCCGATTAATTTTCTTTACTTTAGGGGTGATGATCTGCTCATATTCCAGTCCGCGTTTAAAGTGGATGATTAGCTTATTCTCACCCGACACCTTGATGGTTTTGAGCAAAATAGGGGGAAGTTTTTCAGTTCTGTGTCTGCCCGTATTTTTTCACGGATTTTGTTGCCACAAACTGGCATAATATCCATTCGATTTTACTCATATATCAATTGCTCTTTTTTCTGAATAACAGCATCGAAACCACATATCCGGACAGGGCCAGTCCGCCGCACCAAAGCACTGCCGCCAGAAGATGTTCCTGGGCATTGCCACCCAGCAAAAGCGCGCGAATGCTCTCGTTAATCGGCGTGATCGGCTGGTGTTTGGCAAAGGCGCCCATCCAACCGGGCATAGACTCAATCGGTACAAAAGCCGAGCTCAAATAAGGCAGAAACAGCAGGAAGAACGAGAATGCCCCCGCTCCCTCGGGACTTTTGGCGCGCAGGCCGAACATGACGGACATCCATGTAATCCCCAGTGTGTAAAGAAACAATATTCCCATGGCGGCGAGCCACTCTAAAACGTTACCCGAGGTGCGAAAGCCCATCAGAAACGCTACGCCAAATACCATCACAGTCGCCACGATGTTGCGCGCCACACTCGCCAAAACATGACCCGTCAGAATGGAGGAACGCGCAATGGGCATGGTGCGAAAGCGGTCGATCACGCCTTTTTTCATATCGTCGTTTACGCTGATGGCAGTCGTTCCCGCACAATAGCCGATGCTAAGAAGTATAATGCCCGGAACAACATAGTCGATATAATTGCCCATCGATCCGGTATCGATTGCGCCTCCGAATACATAAACAAATAGAAGCATCATCATCACCGGAATGATTATTGTTGTGAGCATCGTATCTATGTTACGCACCACCTGGCGCAACAGTCTCCCAACCATAATACTTGTATCTTTAATTGCAGCTGTCATTTTTATCAAGCCCTTTC
>WPCH01004875.1_pt1 | contig 55229 bp, 56 predicted proteins | sample 5399881 | NCBI WGS metagenome assembly WPCH01 (sample SAMN12869468, study PRJNA574797) | sludge metagenome | isolation source: wastewater treatment of pH5 | place: China:Beijing | collected 2019-05-20
AAGTAGGGTAAGCACCCAGCGCCTTGTCATATTTCTATGATAGGTTTCCAAATACTCCCCCCCGAACCGTACGTACTTGTCTCCAAGTATACGGCTCTCCATTTATCAATCTAATTTACCTAAATGTAAATCTATGTGACATTGTTGGCATAATGCCATGGTTTTTCTTTTTCTGGATATCATCATCTGCTCCCACATTTTTTTCCCTTTTAGGTCTTTTAACTTTCTAATGTGGTGCATTTCAATTGCTTGATTCTTTTTGCCACACATCTCACATTCTTCAGCTAATAATCGTTTAATGAGACTCGTTCTTCCAGACATCTTTAATGTATTTGGGAGAATATCAACTTCTGGTTTGTTATCTGTATGTTTTTGTCTCTGAAATCCTTTGTCATAGAGATATCTTATTTTTTCGCCATTTTTTGTTTTGTATTGGATACCAAACTTTCCGTTGATTTTATATTTGTTGAGTATTTTTTTAACACTTGTGTTGTACTTGTTTGCGAACGTCTTATACATACTGTATTCCATTATATATTTGTATTTATTTAGGACACTTACATTGTTCGCTAACTTATAGTACTCATATAGACCGCGTATTTCTGCATTATAGATACTTAGAATCTCTAAATCATCATTATCTTTTAAATAAGTTCTGTGTTTAGCTTTCCAAGTACCTGTTTTATTTTCAATTACTAATGCATCTTTTTGTAGTAAATTCTTTATCCATTTGCTTTTTGGTACATATAGTTTAGGCGTATAGGAGTATAATCTTTTTGTGCGTCCGTGTGTAGTTTTTGCAGTTGACTGTTCTCTAGAGATTGTAATATCGTATCCAAGAAATTGTGCCAATTTTTGGCTATGAGTTATGAGTGTTTTTTCTTGTGATAATTCAAGGTCTAACTTTTCTTTAAGAAAAATCGTGAGATTTTCTTTGAGCTGAGTAGCATCTTCTTTACTGCCAATTATTCCAATTAAGAAGTCATCTGCATACCTGGTATATACTATTCTTTTGTAGTCTGCATCCATTTGGTCTTTTGAATGGATAGAGAGTTGTTTTTTGTGTAGTTCGTTCCATTGTGTTTTAACTTCTCTCTTTTCTTCTTCTGACATTTGTCCCCATGAATTCACATGTTTTTTCCGCAATCTATATTTCTTTTCAGATAGGTAGCCATAATCACGAGTTTCTTTTCTTCGTATTCCCTTATCAAATTGTTGTTTGTAATTGTTCATAAACTGATCTAATTCATTTAGGTAGATATTAGATAATATGGGACTGATTATGCCTCCTTGTGGGGTGCCAGAGAATGTGTTGTTATATGTCCATTCTTCTAAATAGCCTGCTCTTAGAAATTTCCAGATTAGCCTTATGAATTTTTCGTCATCGATTCTTTTTCTAAGGATATTTATAAGTGTAAGATGATTTATGTTATCGAAAAAGCCTTTTATATCTCCTTCAACAAACCAACGCACACCTCTATATGTCCTTTGAATTTGAATCAATGCCGTATGACAACTCTTTTTAGGTCTAAACCCATGTGAATTATCAGAGAATGTTTGCTCATATATACTCTCAAGGATACTTCTTATTATTTCCTGTACAATTTTATCATCTGTTGATGGTATACCTAGTGGTCTTTTTCCGCCATTGGCTTTATCTATATATACTCGTTTAGCTGGATAAGGTTGATATGTCTCATTTTTGATTCTGTCTATAAGAGTGTTAATTCTTTCAATACTCATTCCGTCAATATTATTTCCGTCTGTACCCTTAGTCATATTACCTTCTTTGGCATATATCTTAGAATATGCCATGTAATAAAACTCTGGATTATAAAGATTTCTATAGAGTCTCTTGTATTTATAATTTGCATTATTAGCTTTGGTATTTAGACTGTTTAATACCTCATTTGGATTTCTCATAGAGCCTCTCGCTCCTTCCTAATTCGTATTAAACTGATAAACTGTTTCCCTTCGCCATGTAATAGGCTTTCCCTATTTCGGACTACTACGGAAACTCCGTTACCTTATTAGATATTCATAAGCCACATACCTTGTTTTACACTTGGTATCATCCTTAATAGCCAATTTAGGTTGGCATTCCAACTTAGGTAATCCCCATTTAGTACAATTAGAGACAAGCATGTTATAGTGTCGGATGCGACTTTCGTTCTTTTCCACTTACAGTGGCTGGTTAGTAATGGGTCACAAGGAATAGAGTCCAATGTTATCCCTATTCCTCTTGAGCTATTTAACAAGCACCTAGTTAAATGGCTATTACTACACAACGTTACTAGTTACCTTTCGTTGCGGGTCTCGATATCCCCCCTTGAACTATCGTTTAAGCAGTTTAGCTTTCATCCTCATCTATAACGGTTCATCTTGCCATTCAGTCGTGATTTGGTAACTAATCAACTTATGGCTTTACCAACATGCTACACTCCCCGTTTGGTTTCCCTCTCGGATAAGTTGGTTGATGATAGGTTTTCGTGTGACCTATAACCTACAACTTTGCTAAAGTTGAATCCCTAAAAGCCCTTATGGGCGCACATGCTTCTCAAAATCAAAATCCGATGGACCACATAAAACACGTCGGAGCAGAGGTTGAGCAGAAATATCATTTAATGTGTTTCGTAAACCGCGAACAAAGGTTTCTTGTTTATCAATTATCTTTGGTTGACCATAGTATTTCCCTTCAGTATGATAAACAACTTCCCCTCCCCCACGACCACCAGAAATTTCAGGAACATAATTTAAGTCAAACCATTCATCAACTTGTTTCATTATGCGGAAATGGTTTCGTTCATCCCTATCTGGAATAGATTCAATATCATTTGGAAGTCGTTCTTTTAATTTGAGATGCATCTCAAACACGAGATTAGCATCATTATACATATCAATTAAATGCTCAAATCTAGCTTCAAAATTAGAATCATGAAGTTTTAACAAATAAATATGTTGTTTAAGATGGGAACGCTCAGATTGAACGAAGAACGGATTTCCTGCTCCATTATCAGAGAGACCCGTTAATACTGAACATAACATCTCAGCAACTTTATCAACTGGACCACGTACAAAATTTATTGAAGGGGTATCAGGATTTGTTGGGTCTAAATAGAAAATAACACTTTCGGGAATTTTGTGTGCTAATACCAATTTATATACTTTTTCGCAGAAGTCATTAGATGGCTCGATAACTGTAAGACCATTAACCTGCGTCCCTTTTACATCCTCTGAATGATAATCTTTTCTTGCATATAAGGTTTTAAAGTTATTAATCATGGAAGCCATATAGTCAAGAATTTGATTGGCAATTGGCAAACCTAGTGCAGCAGATTTACCTGTACCAATGTTACCGATAATCATTATATTAAGTGTCAATGACTTACCTTGTATAACTGCCATTTCGCGTGTAGCACTGTTAGGACCAAGATAGATATCTGGGTCTGGCAATTTTGATGGATTTTTTTCTGTGAAAAATTTGTGTAATGAAGTAGCGAGTTTTCGTTGACGATCATCATTTAAAAAGGAAAGCATCCAACCAGGTATTTTAAACACGTATTCCCATTTTCCGAATTCATCTATTAGCTCTTTTTTATGTTCGTAAAAAATCTTAAAGAGCCATAAGAGTACGAGAATAATAATAATTACAGGTATTGCAAATACAAGGTGCATGATATTACTAAAATTTGAAAGTATAGTATCCTCTAATCCTTTGTCATTTAGTGAAACTTCTCCAGCTTTCGAATTTAAGAATGGAATAAATATTTTAGCTAATGGAACACTAAACGCCCATAAGTACTGGGCAACTATACCAATTAACATCATCGAGAATATAAACCATCTACGCTTTATCTCCTGGTAGGTCTTAACCTTGGTTGATAGTTGCCAAGTATAAATTAAAATCCAAAAGCTAAAAAAGGTTTCAAGGTAATAATTAGTTTCAAACGGATTACCGAAGATACTTAAAGTAGGCAATGGAGCGCCCATTTGTATTGACCAGAAAGAAGCGTATTTATATATTCCTCTAAAAGCAAAATACCAAGCTAGCAGAAGTAGTAATGTTATAACATAGTAAGATGAGCGGGCTGCTAAACGATATTTCCAGCTTTTTGTAATATCGATTGTAACTGTATAGGAATTTTTTTTACTCTTTCCGGCTTTTGGATCCTCCCCATTACCTGGTGCATTATTGAGTTCAGCATTCTTTTGAACTGCATTCTCCAAATTCTTGTTTCACCCTCTCTTTTAACGAATAAAAAGCAGCGGTGAAATTAAGCAATTCAGCAGAAGTAGCCAATAATATATTCTCTGGTGCTATGGAATTGTGATACAAATCAGTAAAAATGGCTTGCTGCCCATGCTCTAATTCATCCGCTTCATATATCCCCAAAATCTTAATTGGGTTTAGTGTTCGGTGTTGATTTTGCATGGCCAACAATCCTGATAATTGTTGTAATTTAAAATGTGTGTTAACCTCCCCTACCTTAAGTATTGTTAATATACATAATATTTCTAAGTAATCTAAAGATTTTTTTTCTTCATCAGGTGCTTTTTTTCTTAATACCAAAATGTCATCTGTTAACTCAAGTAGTTTAGAATGTTGAATCCCCTTCGCTTGAATTTCATTTTTATTAGAAATCCACTCTACCGAATAAGGGAAAGAAGAGTTTATGTTTAAACGTTCAGCGATTTTTTTGAACAAATGACTTTTGTTTAAACTATTAATTTCGCGAATTTCATGAAGAATATTATTTATTACAAGTGCAGATCCACCCATATTGCTTACGTAAACATTTAGGTTATTCACTACACTTAAACGTGGTATATTGCTGAAAGCCTTTTTTAAATTTGTTACACGAGTAGTTCTTTTTTTGTAAGTAGAAATTGTGTGATAAGAATCATCGATTACTGAAAATAATACGTAAAACTGTTTAGAAGGATTAGAAGCAGCGATATCAAGATATTTTTTTAGTTTGTTTTCTAGAAATGGAATGTTTTCTGTTCCTGTATCAACTTCAATATTGATAATAGAATCGTTACATGTAAGAACCCAATCAGGAATGATTAATGGATTTCCCTTTGAATCTAGATAAAACTCTTTAGATGGACGAAATGAATAAACGAGTTGAGGTAGATCTGGTTGGAAGGAAACGGGTTGAAGTTCTGGCTGAAACATTTCGCGATACTCTTCATCTTCGTATAAGAAGTAAACATCATTTGAATCGGAATACATTAGGTTAGGTAAATGTAAGTTTTGCTTCACAATTGAGTTTAATGGAAAAAGATAATCGCCATTACCACCAACAATTGCACCGGTATGTTCATTTTGGGATTCTGCTTCAAGTAGGTTTAGCACAAATTGTGTAATAGCTATATTGTGTTCATATTGCCTTTTGGTAACAAACGAGGTGTTGTAGTCAGTAATTAATTTTAAACGATATAATACTTCTGTTCCCTTTGAAGCTATAGAAACGAAATCCAATGTAAAACCACGCTTTTTTCTCACACTTATATTTTCTTTTTTTATTAATTTCATTTTTGCCCACTTAGTTAACTTAGATGAAAATGTAGTTCGACTTATTGGCTCCCCACTTATCAATTCATAAAATTTTCTTAATTGAATTTGAGATACTGTTCGTTGTTCATATAAAAATAAGACTGTAAAAATATCAGAACGATTAAAATAAACTCCACGATCATTCTCTCCGACGATATATTTAACGGCATGATCAAATGATTTTTTCAATTTTAAACACTCCTTTGATATGGAAATAATATACGGAAATCTGCATGAAATCAGTTACAATTGTCATGAAATGAAGGTAATTAATGTTGGAGAAATTAAGCAGTTCAGTACATAAAAATGATTAGTGTATATTTTAACTGAAATTTACAAAAAAGTAACCCATTATCCCCTATGAACTCTCGGTTTAAAAACACATATTATTTCGTCAGGTGTGGGTAATTAAATTGAATGATATCAAGTGGAAAATTACTATTAGGGTTCGTCATTTGTACTTCGACATAGATAAAAGAACATATGACGAACTCTAATGATGAAAACAGGGTTCGTCATATGTATTTCGTCATATATGTGTAGAGTAACAAAAATAGATAAAATGTACAGTGAATATACTTTTGCATAGATGATATTAAGTATTAATCAGAATTGCATTTAATTCTATAGAGCTATTTGTTTATCAGAAGGAAAAATCACATCATAAAAGAAATAAGTAAATAAAAATAATAAAGTAAATGAAAATTGTGTATATTTCATATTTTGCATGTTACAATTTGATTTAAGGGGTGAAAAAATGCGGAATTGGAACACAGAATATGGGTTAATAACAAAGATAATACAAAGTGAATTTGAAACGGACTTTCTTTATACCCAAGTAATTAATACATTAAGTAACGAACATGAGATAATCCCAATAAAGTTTGCAGCTCTAGATCCTTATAAAACGTATAATATGGCACAAGTCAGTAGAATTTTGAGGATAAAATCTAACCAATTAAGATATTTAATAAACAAATACGGTGAATACATCCAATTAATAAAAAAAAGAGCTAAATATGCTATTTCATTTAAAGCTTTATACAGGATATACTTAGTAAACCTATGTTTAACAAAGAAATTAATTAGTTTAGGTGAGTTTAATAAAATCATGACTACACATGTTAGTTATAGCGATTATATTGATATGAAATTGACAAGTTATACTGACAAGTTTGTAGAACTTAACTATAAAACTAGCCAATTGAATGAAAATGAATCAGAATTTTATGTGTTATTCCTACAAATATCAGAAATAACTACGGAATTAATAAAAGAAATAGCTGAATATAATATGACATTAACATCCCCTTTCCTTTCTGTTGACAACAGAGAGAGAAATAAGTTGGTAAATAAGAAACGGGATCATGAAGTTCTTTTCAATAAACTAAGTATTTTATATAAAAATTTATAATTAAAAGAGTAATACTTTATTAAGTATTACTCTTTTTTATTGACTTATTTATAACGTGTATATATAAGACTTACAAGTAAGGCGTATAAAGAATTTTGGTGATATTATATTGACATGAAATTAATATAAAAGTGAATAAAACCTTTATTTATAGGTGTTTTTATATAAGTCTTATATATAGTGTGTTTATGTAGGTTGTATATGTACGATAGAGGATTTATTAGTACTATATTTTAGATGTATCAAATGGTAATAATATAAATCTGGATAAAAATCTACATAAATACTGTCTTTTTTTAAGTATCTGATAGTTATTGTTAGTTATATGAAATCTAATATTAACATGTTTTGTTTACTACGCATATAAAGGACTTACATATACGTCTTATATATAAAGTATTGATACGTAAGAGTTTATTATGTTTTTATGAAATGAAAGTCTTATATAAGTCTTGTATATAATAACCTTATATAAGACTTATATATAATGACTTGATATACGTCTTATAATAAGGTAATATGTTTTTAGGAATAATTAATCAACGTTTTAAGGGGGGGACAACTTGAACGAGGTATTAAGTGAAAAATATAAACAGAACAAATTTACTCCTGAAGTTGTAGAAATGTTCGCAGACATTATTGAAGAAGACGAAATACTGTACAATGTATTTCATTACATAGGATCTCAAGTAAACAAACAATACCAAGAGACGAAGTATATGAGAGGTATTTCAATAAATGAGATAGTAGAAAATGTTGTTATTGATAGGAGAGTAAAGAAACCTAAGGGAAAATCCTATTCGTTAGAAATTGAAAGGACTAATATTTCTAGAAGATCAGCAGAGGGAAGTGTGGGTACTTTAGCTGCCATGTCATTAATAACAGAAAAAATCATGCATCCGTATAAATTTTTAATTTCAACAATAAGAGGACAACAGATTTTAATTGAATTAGAGAAACGTAAAAACAAGTAAAAAGAACGAAGGAGAGATGGAAAATGGCAAAAAACTTTCTGAAAAACGAAGTTGCTGTAAAGATGACTATGGTTGGTTTTGGGCAAGCCGGAACTAGAATGGTAGATAAGTTTGCTGAGTATAAACATACAGATGGTACAGCAGTATATAATTGTCTTGCATTAAATAGTAATGACGGAGATTTAGCTGAACTTAAGAATGTTCCAAAAAGTAACCAGGTTTCACTAAAATTAGGTGGTTTAGGTAAAAATCCTGAACGTGCTGTAAAGGTTTTAGAATCTAATGATGATGCTAAAGATAAATTAAAAGAGTTTATTACAGAACGTGTAAGACCATCTGATGAATTAGTGCTATTTTTTGCTGGTTTAGGCGGTGGAACAGGTACATCTACAATTATTAAGGCAATTGAAGAATTCTCTGCTTTTCATAATAAGCCTGTTATCGCGGAAGAACTTAAAAGTATGGCAATGAAAATCCCTAGAGAAGAACTAATAGCAAATCAACAAAAGTATGCAAGAATTGCTTTCAATAATGCAATTGAACGTAAAGATTTCATTAAAATGGGTATTGTAGTTACACTTCCAGTTAGAGCTGATGGACCAGACGTACTAAGACAAGTAAATAAATTCTCACAAGAAATTTGGAAATTAGCTAATGATCCGGCTAAAGGTGTAGCGTTTGTTGTGTTTGCAGATAATCAACATTTTTATGATGAGTTTAAAGGATTAAATGAAAATGAGAAAAAAGGAATTGCAAACTCACGTGACTATGCAAACCAACGCATTGGAGATATTATTCATGAGTTAAACACAGCTGCAAACGGCTCTGGAACGTCTGTAATTTTAGATTCTCAAGACTTTAAACGAATTCTGCTAGAAAGAACTGGCTGCTTGGTAATTAATAAGGTTTCACGTAACATGAACCAAATTGAAAATAGTAAAGAAATTGTAGATATGTTCTCAGAATCATTAAAAGGAAGCTCATTCCACCATCCAATTGATCTAATGAAAACAAATGAAAATGGAGATTTAGAGGCATCTAAAGTGCATCATTTTGGTATGTTGGCAATTTTAGATGAACAAAAGAATATTGATGATTCATTTATGGATGATGCTAAGGTAGAAGTAACAAATAAACTACCAATCAATGGAACTGTTTTTAATGGATATCTAGTTAGTAAGAATGACTTTATGGGTAGCGTGTATACTTTCTATAAAACAGATGCACTACCATCTCGTTTATCTAAAGGATTAGTCGAGGAATACAATGAATTTAAAGAAAAGCAAAGTCAAATTCAATATACAAAGTCTCAAATTACAACTATTGAGGAACAAGATCCAGATGATGATTTCCACATTAATTTTGGTGATTATTTAGAAATAGAACCAGCTAAAGATGACGAAAAGAATGTACAAAATGATGAAGAATTAGCGGCATTTATGGATCCCGATAAAATGTTTGGAGCAAAATAAAAAATAAGCCTGGAATTTTCCAGGCTTATTTTTCTATATTCATTGTATTTTGTATATACTCAATCATGTTTTCATCAATATAGGTTTCAATGAAAAGTTGTTTCCGCGCAAGATCTTCTTCTTTTTTAAACCAACCAACCTTTTTAATTCGGGTGTCTTCAGGAAGGCTATTCCACTCTTTTTCAGCCTGTTTTCTTAACTCTGTACGCGCTCTGTGCTGAATAATCATATTATCTAGTCTTTCTTGTCTTTGGCGCTCTTTTAAGGTTTCAGGGTCTTCTGGTTCAGGTAATGCAGAACGCACAGCTTCCTCCAATTTTTCTCTATACTCCATTTCAATGCTCTGTAAATGCAATTCAAGCTTTTGCTCTACTATTTTTTCGATTGTTGCAGCTGCTTCATGTATGTTTAATTGAGCTGAAAGTTCACTGGTTTGATTTTCTGGTGAAACGGGCCTTAGTTCAAATTGATGTGGTAAAAGTTCTATAATTGCATCTAGTGACCATTTTTCGTCTCTCTTCTGCTTGATAAATAAAGCAATATCTAAATCGAGACTATTATATAATTTTTCATTTGTATTATTGGTTCTAAGAGTCCCATGTAACCCTTTTTCTTCTAAGGTGTTGAACCAATTATATACCGTATTGTGATGGCGACCTACTAACTTTGAAAACTCAGTTATTCGCCATGCCTTTTCAAAAGCGTCTTCATGAATAAAGTTTTTATTAGTTTCTTCACCATTTTCAGTGGTAGTTTGCTGTTCTTGTTCAATCATTGTTATACCTCCTTGGAATTTAATCGTAGAAAGTGAAATTAACATAGAAAGTGAAATTAACATAGAAAGTGGAATTGACATGTTAAGTACTTTTCGGCAATACTAATTAAAATACCTTTATAAAATGAAATTAACATCAAATATAACATTAACATGTAATGGATTGATGGTTAACATGACATTAATGTTTGTATGATTTTGGTATAAAAATGTTAATGTCATGTTAATGTTTTGTTGTTTGTAATGCGTTATTTGGAGTGTTAATCCGCTTTATTGTTGCTATGAAATTAACAAATTAGTCTACAATATATTAATGATAAGTAAATAAAAGTGATTTGTAAATAAATTATAAAGATATAATTATTAAACTTATAATATAAAAAACTAAAAGTTTATGTATAAAACAAATAAAAAAAGCCCATACTTGATAGTATAGGCCTTGTTATTTAATTAATAATGCTAGGTAGTATGAATCTAAAATCTGAATAATGAATCGGCTGTAACGGCTCAGTAGAATTAACACCAAGGTTATTGTAATAATCTTCATGTACTATACTAATTGGCTTTTTCTCACCATTAAAGCCAATCGCTATTAAATCGCAGTTTATAACTTTTATAGAAGTATAAAGTAATTGTACATTAAAACCGAATTTTATAATTGAGTCTTCAGGTTTAACTGATGGATCCGGTGTTGTAATATCCTCAGTTTGTATTAAGATTTGTGCGTTGCCTTCGGATTTTTCTTCATTTTCTATAGAGATCGCGTTATTATTCAATGTAAAGATACCTGTAGGTTTATTTGATGTAAATAGCATTATTTGTTCTAGAGCCTCTAATATCTCACGTTTGTTAACTAAAATTACATTTTCATAGAGTGGAGAAAGTAATCTAACTAAGACATCTGGATAATCGCCCTCAAGTGTTTGGGTTCTAAATGTTTCAGTATCACTTGATAAAATAAATGTATTATCAAGTTTGCTCAGTTTAATTGATTTTTTTATATCGAAACTATTGATAGCTTCTTTTAAAGCGATGGCTGGAATTGTCATTTTAATTTCTTCTTTGAAGGCTGTCTGTAATTTAATAGCTTTATACGCTAGTTGATGGCTATCCGTAGATTGAAAGGTCATGAGATTCTCTGATACAGTTAGGTGAATACCTTTTAAAATAGGTCTTTGATTTGAAGTAGATGCTGCATAGCAGACGCTGTTTATAGCTTCTTCTAATATAGAACACTCTATATCGGCGAAATATTCCGCTTGACTCGGTTTAATTACAGGATAATCGCTTACTTTAAAGGTATTAAGAGTGAACTTGCTTTTACCAGAGATTACTTGAAGAATATTTTTGGATAGTTTTAGTTTAATAGGTTCTTTTGTTAATTTTTTTGCGACATCTACTATTTTCTTTTCAACTAATACTGTTCCTTCTGCTATCACCGATACATCTTCATCGCAAAAAACAATACGCTCAATTGTTTCTTTTGAATTTGTGGCAATAAATCGCAATTTATCCGTTTCAGCTACAATCAAAATACTCTCAAGAATAGGTTCTTTTTTATCTTTACCTGCAAATTTCACCACGCTAGATAAGTTTTCGACTAATTTAGATTTTGAAATTTCGATGTGCATAATTAATTCCTCCTCAAAAGTTTAAAATGTTAATGTCATGTCAATCTCTGAGAGATTCCGTTGATATAACATTGATATTTCGGTGTTTTATAGTTTTTAACATGTCAATCTCAGTTGATATGTTAATGACAAAGATTCGTTCTAATTTATTGAATTCCGTCCGATGTTAACATGAAATTGATAGTCAGATTGCACTTTTACTTTGTTTTAAATAGCTACCTGTATATTCAACAGCTGCTTCGTTCATAAATCCAATAGTAGTTTTAAAATTATTAAATTGTTGATTACAGCATCTTGATAACTCATTTAATATAAGTTTTTCAGTATTTGAATTAGTGGCCATTACTGCAATTTCTGCAGAATGTTTTATTATAGAAATGTAAAATTCTAATTGTTTTTCATTTAATTTTTTAAAATCGCGTTGCTTAGGGTATGGAGATATTAATATTTCTTTTCGATTATCAATATTGATTTTTAGCGCTTTTTCATAATTGTTTACGATGTTCCACAATTCATTGTAATTGCTATTAGATGATGGAGTTGTATTACTTGTTTGTTGGTGGTTCGGATTTAAGCATAGATATAAGCCAATCTCAATAGATTCGCATGCCTTTACGAATGCTCTAGCCATTGCTGATTTTTCATCATCGCCTAAATCACAAATTTGTCCCACAACTCCATTTTCTATATTTTTTTCTTTATTAGAAAATCTGTTCAATTTCTTTGCATCTGTCCCATAAACAATTCTTTTTTCGCCACCCCATTCCGAAAAGTCTAATGTTAACTTACATGTTGTTCTTGCCCACATAATAGGGGGGACGCTACTTGGTTCTGCATAAAGTTCTTGAATCGGATATTCAATTGAAAATCCGTAAACACCTAAAATCTCTATTAATCTCTTTCTAGCTTGATAATGAGGAATGTATGGTTTACCATCTTTGTATTTCAATTCATTCTTTTCAAAGGGAGCTAATAAAGCGTCGTGTACATCTTCTAAACTTTGGTATTTTCTCTTTTTGAACATCTTTTTTCCTCCTTTTAAACACAAAAATGCCCTTCGAAGGAATCTATTTTTTTACACGAAGTAAGTGTAATAAAATCGATTACCCGAAGGGCATGAGTGTTTTTTGAAATAAAATAAAAAATAATGGTACATTTTAAGTATATGTTTTGTAGTCAGTATTTTCAATTTATTTTTTCGGAAGAAACACTTAGTAATTTGGTAGAAAAAGAATATTCTTATTATGACAAGGAATTTAAATAGTTCGTTAACAATTTGAATAATGGAAGGAGGGGAAAGGTTGCTTATTGATAAATTGAAGCCAGAAAATGATTCTGAAATATTGGTGCTTTGTAGAAAAAGATTAGGAATTAAACAAAACGAATTAGCTAAAGAATTAGGAGTGACTCCTAGCCATTTATCCAATATAGAAAATGGTAAGTATGAGCTTTCATACAAAATGAGGAAACAGTTATGTCGTTTATTAGAGGAATTTAATTTGAGTAGAGAGCAAGGTGGTGCTTGAATTGAAAGTTCTAGTTTTAAAATCAATTGCTACCGAATTAAAAAAGGTTATTGAAGAATTTTTTCCTGGTGATGAGATCATTGAAGTTACGTATACCAACATAGACGATTATAATGAAGTTTTTGCAGTTTTCGTGGATTCAGAAGAAATAATAGGCGAAAATGGAAGCAGTTATATTGCAATGCTGCGGCAGAACTTAAGAGCGAATTACAAGATATGCTTAGCTGATGAATTAGATAGTTTAGAACTAGATCTTATAACACATCCTTTTAAAGTAGTTGATAATACACCCGACAGTTTGCATTCTTATTTACAAAAAATAATTATGGTTAACTCAAGAAGCGATGTAGGTGAGGGAGACCAGGAGAATTCCGGTAGTAAAGAATCGCGTGATAAAAATAATGAAGATATAGAAATAGAATCTCATATTGTAGAGGAAGTCAAAATACGAAAATTAAATACTGATAAAAATGAACAGGATAATATTGTTCAAAATGAAACCAAAGCAATCGAGAAATATAATGATGGAAATGTAGCTGCTAGTAAAGAGAATTATTTAGAAAAACCTCTTGAAAAGCCAAATGATAACAATTCTAAGGATGATATATGTAGTAGAGAGGGTACTCCGGTAAGTGAAGAAATTAAAAAAGAAACTATTAAAAGGGAAAGTGTACTTGCAATAAGTGAAGAAACATATGAAAAAGCAATATTAAACCTTAGAAATTATATAAATATCCCTGTTCATAGAAGAAAACTAATAGGTGAAAAAGTAATTGGTGTATGGTCACCTATTAATCGTGTAGGCGTTACAAGCTTTTTGACTAACCTCGCCGTGTTTATGGCTAATTACTCAATTTCAATTTCTGTGTTAGAAGGTGTATCAAATACACCAAAATTATATTCTTATGTTCAAAAATTTTTGAAGATAGACGAACGTTGGATATCATTAAGTGATTATTTAATTAACCCTAATTTAACAACACAACACATTCCACTTCATTATAAAGGAGTAACCTTTTTCCCTTTTAATCGCAATAATTATAAATGCTTTACAGATAACATAATGAACCGCTATTACATTGAAGGGCTGCGTTTTTTTGATTTAGTCTTTTTAGATATTCCTTCTGGTCCTATGGTAAAGCATACACTTGAAAGTTTAAAACACATTGATGAATTATGGATCCTATGCAATAACGATGTATATAATTATAATCTTGCTTCGAAATTTATTACTCAAAAAATAAATCCTAAAGTTGAAACTAAACTTATCTTTATAGATCAGTTTGAGTTTAGTAAACCAAAAATAATTCAGAAAATGTTTGAATCTGATATTTTGTTTGAATTTCCTTCTATTTTTGAGGAAGTGGCTAAAATACAATACTCTAATAGACTTTTTATTGAGGATGATGCTACATTTGCAAAGTTAAAGCCTGGATTCGAACATATTATGAATTATTTAATACCAGAATCGAATTTTAAAGGCATTTATAACGATGAGTCTAATGTAAAAAGGATTTGGAATGTAATGAAAAAAATTATTATTAATCCCTAGATTAAATTAGGAAAATTTAGTATATTCGTAATATACTCTTTCAATTTTTTGTTTTATTTTCTAGTGATTACATAAAGCCCTTCGGGTTACGGATTAAATTACACTATTGTGTGGTATTTAACCTCCGTATTCCAAAGGGCTTTTTTTATTAATTTAATGGAAAAGGAGAGATATTATGTCGATAGAAAAATTAGCGGTAAGTAGAGTTTTAAGGCCTGCAAGAAGTATGAGTAAAGGTAGCAATGAAAGATGGTTTGAATATTATAGAACAACTTGCCCAATATGCGGTCATCAAGGATGGTGTAGTGCGATCCGTTAATCTATAAGTTCCATATCAACATGGTAATGTCATGTTGATGGAATGAAATGATTGGGGTTCTTTGATAAGAGCTCACAACTAATTATTCGAAAAGTGGAATGAAAGCCGTCATGTTGAGCTGAAACACTTTCCCTAATACTCCTACGTGCGTCAAACTGTGATAGCGGTGAGAGGTACGAAGCTAGGTGAAGTCGCCTGAATTTAATCTGGAGCCACTTAATGAGAAGGTATGATTAAAGATATGGCGGGGGGCTATAAGATTCCTATGGTTAGAATGTGTAAAGGTAACACTGACAAAGTGGCGAATGTACAGGTCTAGAAGCCTACGGAATACGAAAGTTTCCGCAATCCAAAGAGATTGGTAAATTACCGATGAGTAAGCTTTGCACCCATGAAAATCGGGATAGCAAACAATGATGCTATAAGATTTACAGGCCTAAAGTCACGACCTAAGGGAATATATGTACAGCTAGGATAATTGGAACGGAGAAAGCAACGAACGTCTATTTCAACGACTATCATCGGGACGGTTACTATAAGGATAAATTAATTTTCCGAAATGTATTTATCGTTGTGAGAGTAGGGCCACAGTACCAAAGAAACGTCTAATAAACGTGGAGGGATGGGCCCAAGTCTAACTAGTTTATAACCTAAAGTAATACCTTAAGATGAAGTTCAGCGGTCGAGTAGGAAAGTGGGAGACATCTTCATTACATGAGAAATTGAAAGGAGATGCCACACTGAACACGTCATTACGACATTGGGAATATTACGGTATGGATACTGTATTTGATAATTTATACAAGTCAAGCTCAGAAAATCAATCATTTCGCAAACTATACAGAATTATCATTTCCGAAGAGAATATTTTACTTGCATATCGTTCAATCAAATCAAATAAAGGGTCAAAAACGGAAGGTACTGATAAATTTACCATCGATAACTATAAAGGAATGACAAAAGGTGAGTTTATTCAATTTATAAGAGATGATTTAACGAATTATAAACCTAAAGCAGTTCGGAGAAAAATGATCCCTAAACCTAATGGAGAAAAAAGACCATTAGGTATACCTTGCATGAAGGATAGGCTAATACAGCAAATGTTTAAGCAGGTTTTAGAACCAATAGCTGAAGCGAAATTTCATAAACACAGTTATGGTTTTAGACCAATTAGAAGTGCTAACCATGCTATTGCTAGGTGTGCATCTCTCGTAAACAGATATCAGCTTAATTATGTCGTTGATATTGATATTAGAGGTTTTTTCGATAACGTAAATCACACCCTACTAATGAAACAACTGTGGAATATGGGAATTAAGGACAGGATAGTTCTTAAAATTATCATGAAGATGTTAAAAGCTCCAATAAAAGGTGAAAGGTTGCCTAGTAAAGGAACCCCACAAGGTGGAATACTTTCTCCGTTACTATCCAATATTGTCCTTAATGATTTAGATCAATGGGTATATAGCCAATGGGAAGGTTTTAAAACGAAGCGGGAATATTCTGGTGATAATAAGAAGAATAGAGCTTTAAAAACCACAAACTTAAAAGAAGGCTATATTGTGAGATATGTGGACGATTTTAAAATATTTGCGAGGGATTGGAAGACAGCACAAAAATGGTACCACGCTGTACGTTTATACCTAAAAGAAAGACTGAAACTAGATATTTCGCTTGAAAAATCTAAAGTTATAAACCTTAGAAAGGATTATTCGGAATTTCTAGGGTTCAAAATCTGTGCAAAGGTTAAGGGGAGAGATAATAAAGGCAGATTAAAGTATGTAATGCAGACAAATATTAAGAATAAAAAGAAGCAAGAGATTAAGAGCAAGGTAAAGAAGAAAATCAAAAAAATTCAAAAAGAACCAATAGCTGAAAATATCTTGAATCTTAATCAGTACATTGCCGGAATACAAAATTACTTTAAATATGCCACGAATGTTTTTAGGGAACTAAAGGATGTCTCATATAAACTTTCCACGCTCATGTACAATCGTCTGAAGGATATTAGTAAGAAAAAGTATCCTTTAAATGCTAACCAAACGTATAAGAAGCGATATAGCTTAACTTATAAAACATGGGAAATAGCCGGCGTATATATTTATCCATTACACGATATAAACTATGTAGTTACGAGGTTATTACCTAATAAGTACAATGTTTACACTATAGAAGGAAGAGCAGCGATATATAAAAATCTCGATATGATGGTTAATTCACAACTTGAAGTCTTGAGGAAATCATTGACTCTAAATAATAGTATTGAATTCTATGATAATAGACTTTCAAGATATTCTATGAAAAAAGGAAGATGTGAAATCACAGAAAGATTTTTATATGCTTATGAGGTTCATTGTCATCATTATATCCCATTACATCTTGGCGGTGATGATAGCTACAATAACCTCAGAATTATCCATGTAGACATTCATAAGCTAATTCATGCTACACGGTTAGAAACGATTGAAAAATACATGAAAGAATGGTCGCTAAATGATGAAATGGTTAGAAAGATAAACCAATATCGTAAGAAATGTAATCTTAAGGCTATCACAATGAACTAGTTAGATGGCGCGCCGTATGCGGGGAAACTCGCCTGTGCGGTGCAGAGCGGGGGAAAAGCTGGAGATAGCATCAAAAGCTTACCTATCGCTATTGGTAAATGAAACTGAAACAAAAATAATTTGTGGGCGAATAGAATCTGATACTAAATTAGGTGAAGCTGGCTATTTGCATATAGTCAATGAAAAACAAAAAAGGGGATATGATTTTTCGCCGGATCAGATGGTAAAAGAACATAAAAAGAAAAATGATTATACTTTAGATGTTTTATATTACATGTTTCTGCAAGAACTAGAACTACGAGAAGAACATATTGAAATGTTGACTGGTCCTGAGCGTAGGATTGCAATAGAAACAATAAATATACGAAATTATAAAAGTTTTCCTATGAAACCATGGGATGTAACGAAAGAAATAATCAAGAAAGCTGGCGGTAAAACAAGTTTGATTGTAGGGATCCCGGGATTCTATGCAAAAGAAACAAAGGATGGAAGGTATTTTACATTTGCGGGTAGGAGAGATTCTCTCTTAATTCCACAAAGGAATATTTATAATCAAATATGTGGTTTTCAGTATAGAATTGATAATCCAAAATATGTGACAGTTGTGAGAGACCATAAACCTAGCTTTCAAGCAGCTGTTATTGAGCAGCCTAATATCATTGAAGTAACTTATAAAATCAATGGTAAGAAAGAGTCGTTGTTTATAGGTGCAGTAGATGTAAAAGAATGGTATGAAATAGATTACGAAGGCAAGAAAATAGGTGAAGTACAGCTGAAATTGGAGAGTAAATACATTTGGGTTAGCTCCGGTGGAAAGTTTCATGGAACAGGAGCGGGTAACCCATTACCGATACATGTAGCAGTACCAAGTCGAGAGTTGCAATATTGGGAACGTGGAGAATTAATTAAAAAGGATAATGTATGGATCACAGAAGGTAGTTTAAAGGCTGATATATCTGCAGAAAACTTAGACGAACTTCTAACCAATGAGGAGAAGTTAATGTATGGTACTACAGTTGTATCCATACCAGGAGTAAAAGTTTGGAGAATATTAATTGATCCATTAAAAAAAATGGGGGTTAAGCAGGCGACTTTCGCTTTAGATATGGATATGATTACAAATCCTGACGTTCAAAGAACATTGTTAGAGTGTGCACAAGCATTATATCAGGAAGGTATTAGTATTAATTATGCTAGTTGGGATATCAATCTTGGGAAGGGACTTGATGATTTGTTATTGCAGGATTATATTCCAGCAGTAGAAAAGGTAAGATAATCACTGATAAAATGGGATTTTATAATAAATTTCATGTTTTGTTTAATTATATAAATAAAGTATTCAATAGTCAATAAATATAAATAATGGGTTTAATGGTAAATCATTTTTTGCTTTGTTTTAATGGATGTTTTGTAGTAAAAATACAAAGCATCCATCATTTTATACTTGTTCTTCATAATCATCAAGGTTTAGATTGTATATTTAAATTTTGATGATTATGAAGAGTAATATATATGTGAAATGATGTGTAATTATTTTGCTAAGTTTATATAGATATAATTAGTCAAACCACAAGAAAATGATGTATATTTTAATATCTTGGTAATTTTTTAAATTTTTTGAATAATTGATTTTACATTTTTTTATAATCCTATATCATATACATACAGGGGAAATTGGAAGAGTTTTGAAGAGGAAGTTTCGTATCTATGTCATATCGATGATAGTTTTTAATTACTAAATACTATTCATGTATACGAGGTGAAACAAATGGGGAGACGAGTAAGCGAGAAGAAAACAAAAGAACAATTTTTATATGAAAGAAGAAAGCAATTAGAAATAATGGAAGGCATTAGTAGCATCTGTAAAGGATGCGATATATATAAAGAGCTGAGAAAAACGAAAGCGCATAAGGAAGTTTCTAATACATGCGCAAAAGAATGTAAGTTAATTAGTAGTGTACAAAAGGAAACAAAGTTGTTTTTAGAAACAATCCGTTAAAAAAGAGAGAGGAGGAATGGGTATGAATCAATCATATAGCAGGATAAATCGTGATGAATCATTGAATAAAACTATAACACAAGGTACTGCTGCAGTAACTATTAAGCCAATGCCTAATACTGAAGAAAACAATAATAATATTAGGGGAATTGGAAATTACAAGGTACTGTCAAAAGAAGAAAGTTTACATTTGTTTAAGCGGTATAAGCATGGAGAAAAAGATCTTCGTGACTATTTGTTCCATGTAAATGAAGGTCTAGTATTATCAATTGCAAGAAATTATAAAAATAAGCATCCTGATATAGAATTTGATGATTTGGTTCAAGAGGGAAATGAGGGAATGTTACGGGCAATGGAAGATTTTAATCCGGATTTAGGATATTGTTTTTCCACATACGCTTTCTGGTGGATACAAAAAAGTATGTTAGGAATCATACGTAAAAAAAAGTCTGGGCCTTTTAAAATTCCTACTCATGTAAATCAATTTAATTTGAAATATGTAGAATTGGAAGATAAATATTTACAAAGGTACAATAGGACTCCATCGGTAGAAGAAGTAGTAAAAGAACTAAATGTAACTAGAGAAACGGTTATAAGGCACAAAGTATATTATAAACGAGCTACTACTATGACTTTGGATATAGATACTATAAATGAAGATGTAGGTATATCAACACCATTCTTTGATGATAAATCAGCAATACCTTCAACAAATGAGATGATAATAGAGGACTTAAATTACGAGATATGGTTAATATTTGATGAAGTATTAAATCCGAAGCAAAAGATGGTACTAAATTTATGTTTTGGTCTACTTGACGGTAAAGTGTATTTGCATAAAGAAATTGCAAAGGCACTTATGATTACAACTGAAAGAGTTTCACAAATAAAAGATGAAGCAATAAAAAAATTAAAGAAATGTCAACATAAGAGTGAAATTTTCAATTTACTTCACGAAAAAATGAAAGTGATGGATGAACTTAACATGGCGTGAAAATGAATATTCATATTTGTCAGAAGATACAGTATAATATACATATTGTATCTTTTTATTTTTAAATCTATTTCACAAAATTTTGCCCCTCGGGTAACGTGAATTACAAATTTGTTATTAAAGTTTGTAATAATACGCGACCTTGAGGGGCTTTTTGTGTCTAAAGGAGGAAACCATGTGATGCAGAAAAGAGAAAAAGTCTTTAGTTTAAGAAAAGAACTGGGGAAAAAACTAAAAAATAACGGTTTTTCTAAGGAGTTTATGGATATTCAATTAAAGTTTAGAAAGCCAATTAATCAGTATTCAACTGCTGAGTTGAAGGAAGAGACTTTAAAAGCATTAATAAAATATTACAGAAGAAAAATAGAACAAGTAACAAGTTATAAAGAACTAGAAGAAATAATAGAAGGAATCCCATTTTCAAGACAATCAATAGAAATATCAGAAATTGAAGAGGAAGGATACTCAAGTGCAATACACTTATTGACAGACATTAATCCGAAATTAAAAGAAAGACGTAATGATTATAGAGAGAGATTTACAGTTCAAAATTTTAAAGAATTATTACCGATAAATATAAAAGTGAAGAAGTTTTCAAATAATAAACAGCAATTCCTTGAAAAAACAGGAATTGCATTTGGAAAAATTCCTATTCGAAAGAGTGCTCGTTTGCGCTCATATAGAATTAAAACAGATTATAAGTCATATAGACTAATTGATTTAGGGACGTTATTAGCCGAGGCATTTCTAGAGAATTCGCTTGAGTTATTTATTATTTCTAACCCCGAGTTGTATGAATATCAGGGGATAAAATTTTGCTTTGAGAACAAGATGGAGAATGGAAATGTCGTCGATGTATATGTGGATATGAAAATTGATAATATGAATGCTGAAGGAAGAATGGTTTTTGAGAAGTTGAAAAAATTTAAATATATTAGTGCTAATGCAGAATTAAATATAATTCCTGTAGTTGATGAAACAAGAAGTTTCTATAAACTTTACTTAAATTCAGAGTATAATGTGATCCATAATTTTAACGATCTGCATTATAAAATCATGCTCAGAGAGTTTATAGATAGACAGGAGAATATAAAAAAGCATATTAGAATAAGGGGCGATAAAGCTACTGTTTATGCCCGTTTTTTTGAAACAAAAAAACATATAAACAAATCAACATTTAAGGTAATGAAGAACAATTGTTTTAAGGAGAACTTTGGGTATATTGAATTAGACAATGATGTTGACTTGATGAAATTCAAAAAAATAGAGAGGGAGTTCTTAGAATTCAAAAAAGTCGTTCCTTTACCTGAGTTGAATGATCATAGCTTTAGGGTAAAAAAATTAGGCAGAATAAAAGCAGATGGTGTATACGTTTCTTCACCGGTCAAAGCATTAATAGTAGATATTGCTGCTCCTAATTCTTTTGCACACGAATGTTTGCATCTAATCGATTATACAGTGATGAAAGATTCAACGCTATTAAGTGAAGGTATTCGGTTTAGACCGATAGTAGATAGATATATAGAACTTGTTTCAAAAAAAGTGGATTCATTAGAAAATGGGGACGCTTTTAAATCTCAGTGGTTTAGTAATAAGAAGTATAACAAAGATTATTACTTAGATTATTCGGAGATATTCGCACGTGCTGGGGAAATGTACTTGTTTTATATTGCAAAGATAGAAACATCATTCTTGTATGATAATTATAATTCAATTGTTTTTCCAAAAGATGATGAGTTGATGAATATGATAAGTGATTACTTTAAATGGTTGTTTGTAAAATTAAAGGCTCAGTTACCTAAAAAAGAACGATCTATTATGAAAATCTTAAATGATACGAAATCAAGTGTGGATACATTAAGTGCTGCTCCATTGGAATATGTCATTAACAGCGATGGACAGCTCACGTTGTTTTAATAAAATTATCTGGAGGTGGATAGGAATGCCAACATATGTGTTATATGGAAAAGAAACTTATTTATTAGAAGATAAGGTTAAAGGGATAATTCAGGAATTTACTAATAATACAAAAGAAGATTTAAATGTTGTTGAATTTGATATGGAAGAGGAAACAATTCAAACTGCGATAAATGAAGCAGAAGAGTATTCATTTTTCGGAGGTAAAAAAATCGTCATAACAAGAAACGCGAATTTTTTAACAAGTGATAATAATAAAGAAGTGAATCATGATGTTAATTATATACTCAGTTTTTTAGAGAAGAAAATGAAGGATTCAGTACTAATATTAATTGTTAATCAGGAAAAATTAGATCAAAGAAAAAAAGTAGTAAAAGAATTAAAAAAGAAAGCAATTATTTTTGAAGCAAAGACACTCAATCAGGCAGAAACAGCTACATGGATACTAAATTATGCAAATAACAAAAACATACAAATTTCTAATGAATCGGTTCAGGAATTGATAGTATCAGTAGGGTGTGATTTAAGATGTTTAAAAAATGAAGTTGATAAGTTGTATGCATATAGTAACGGTGGAAAAGAAATAACTATGGACGCAATAGCAGCGGTCACTGTTAAGAGTCTAGAGCAGTCAATCTTTAATTTGAGTGAGTATTCACTAAGTCAAGATACTAATAAAGCAATCGGATTATTTAATGAATTGATTTTGAAAAAGCATAATCCTATTCAAATATTAGCTACCCTTATATATAAATTTGATATGTTATTCAAAATTAAAGTTTTACAGAATTGTACAAAGGATAAAGAGCTAATTGGGATATTAGGTTGCCATCCATATGTATTACAAAAGTCTAAAGAACAAATTAAGGGATTTAATCTTTCAAAAGATGACTTAGGAAACATCTTATGTATACTTACAGAAGCTGATAATAATATGAAAATGGGAAAAGATTCATATCTTACTATGGAAATTTCAATAACTAAAATTAGTGATGTATTAAGAACATCTCTTATAATATAAATTAAAAACTATACTATATATTTTAGGAGGGGGATAATGAGTTATTGTGAATTATGTGGTTCCTTTGTTCGAGAAGGGGATTATGGACAATCAAAATATATATGTGAGAATATGTTTTGATTTTCCGCATTTTGAAGAACTAGAAATTAATTTGAATGAGAGTGCCATCAAAGAAATAAAAGAAAACATGTCAAATTTAATTAATTTACATGAAGAAATGAGAAAGGTTATTAAAAAAAGGATTAGAGAATAGTTTCTAACAACGTATAATAAAATATTCAACTGTATTACAGTTTCAAAAAAGAAGGATAAATGGGTGCGACCCGTTTATCCTTCTTTTTGGTTTATCATGCTAAAAAAAATAATATTATCTGTATTTTTCCTTAGTATTTTTGTGGAAATATCTCATGATTAATTATGAAGGATGAATAATTTAATTACTCTCATTAATGAGGTACTGATAGAAAGGAGGCCATTGTTGTTATATGCAAAATAATAGAAAAAGAAACGTAATTAAAGAAAGGATTAGACAAGAAAAAGAACGAAGAGAGCGATTACTAGCAGAGGAAGAAGAACAATATGAGGATGTCAATAAAGATCCAATAAGTGAGCAAATACAACAAGAGCATTTGGAACAACCGCGGAACCAACGTGAAGAAAGTGTAAATGTGAATTTACCTAAAAATGAATCTTCAAATAGTAACCCAGCTCTTGATTGGATCACTACAATTCAAAATCAGGCAGGCACTTCTAAGAATGATTTAAAAATAAAAGAAGCAGAAGAAGCGATTGAACGTGAAGAAGTAGAAGTGAGTAGAAAGGCAGAAGAAGAAGAAAGAAAACAGGCAGAAGCGGAAGCACGTAGAAAAGCAGAGGAAGAAGCAAAAGAACGAGCAGAAGCGGAGGCGCGTAGAAAAGCAGAGGAAGAAGCAAGAGAACGTGAAGAAGTAGAAGCGCGTAGAAAAGCAGGGGAAGAAGCAAGAAAACGAGCAGAAGCGGAAGCGCGTAGAAAAGCAGAGGAAGAAGCAAGAAAACGGGCAGAAGCGGAAGCGCGTAGAAAAGCAGAGGAAGAAGCAAGAAAACAGGCAGAAGCGGAAGCGCGTAGAAAAGCAGAGGAAGAAGCAAGAAAACGGGCAGAAGCGGAAGCGCGTAGAAAAGCAGAGGAAGAAGCAAGAAAACGAGTAGAAGCACAACGGAAGGAAGAAGAGAAAAAACTTGAGGAAGTAAGAAAAAGAAGACTAGAGGAAGAAAAGAAAATAAAGGATGCACAAAAGAGACAAAAAATAGTTGTAGCTAAAAGTGAACCCGAAAGTGATGAAATTAATTTAAATAATGAAAGAAATCAACCAAATGAAACTAAATTTGAACAAGAAGAGAAAGTCGCAATCGATAAAAAAGGAATCTTAAATAATATGAAAAAATATAAGTACGCTATTATAGGAGTCGCATCAATTGTTTTATTAGTAGTAGCAGGTTTTGCCTTTAGCAATATGAAAAATTCACAGGCAGCATCTGCAAATAATGTAAATAGTTTAGAAGTTAATGCGAATCTAATAAATGGATTAAGGTTATCTGCAGTTCAAAAATATCAAGATGCTGCTTTGGAATTTGATAAAGTCGATTATAAAAAATTAGGAAAAGAAGATAAAAAGGCGGTTTTATTTACGTATCTATTAAGTGGTAAAGCACAGAAGGCAATTGACTTAGAACAAGATTTTGCAGAATCAGTAGTTTCATATTATATAGCTGTAGATAATTTGAAAAAAGTAAAAGAATTAAAAACAAAAAATCCACTAATTAATTTTGAAATTGCTGCATTAGATAACAAACATGAAGAAGTTATCAAATTAAGAGATCAAGTGCCACTAGATGGCAGAAGAGAAGGAATTATTGTTAATAGTTATTTGAAATTAAATAAATCTGAGGAAGCTAAAAAGTTTGCTCAAAAAGTTGGAAATAAAGATTTACTCGAAAAAATTGATAATTCTACACCTAATAGTTCTGCTACTTCTGTAGCAACTATAAGTGCAGGTTAGGTAATAGGGAGGAATTGATTGTGCCTTTAGATTATTCGAAAATTTTAAAGAAAGTGTTACTTACGACTACTGTAACTACCTTAAGTGTTGGGGTAGTTACAGGCTGTTCACTGTTTTCTTCTGAAAAGAAGAGCACTAAAACAGCATCAGTATCTAAAAAGAAAAAGGATAGTGAAAAAGAAAAGAAAAAAGATGAGAAAAAAGAAGAAAGTAAGAATGAGCCGACTGAAAATCTAAATACTAATGATTTTGATGAAATCATTGATAATGCAAAACGTAGCTCTGACCAAAATTTAGCCGGTATCATTGAAAATAACAAAACCAAAAAGAAATTTGATGACTTAACAGATTCAATTGCAACCGCAGCTATAAACTCAGATCGTAACTTAGCATCAGTTATTGACGGTGATAAATCAAATAATCGTTTTTCAGATTTAAATACTTCAATTGCATCAGCAACAAACAATCCTTCTGTCTCGGATAATAAGGATAGTAAGAACTTTGTATTTGGTGGCGATCTAAATATTAATGATGGTGTGGCTATTGCAGATAACTCAATACCTCCAATTAATAATGATAAAAAGCCACCTACTTCTGGTGACACTAGTGGCGGGGAAGTGAAACCGCCAACAGGTGGTGAAGGTAATAATGGAGGTGGCACAAAACCACCAACAGGCGGAGATGGTAATGATGGTGGGGGCGGTACAAAACCACCAACAGGCGGAGATGGTAACGATGGTGGAGGCGGTACAAAACCACCAACAGGCGGAGATGGTAACGATGGTGGAGGCGATACAAAACCACCAACGGGCGGAGATGGTAACGATGGTGGTACAACAAAACCAGAAAAGGATACAGTGGCACCAGTAATTACAGCGAAACAAGGTGTAACTGTTTATGTAGGAGATAGCTTAAATGCAGGTGATTTGGTAGACGTAAGAGATAATAAAGATCCAAACCCGGTAGTAACAGTAGGAGCGTACGACACAAGTAAGGCAGGAGAAATTCAGGTAACAGTAATAGCAACAGATGCATCAGGAAATAGCTCAAGTACAACAGTAACTGTTAACGTAGTAGAAAAGGAAGAAGAGAAGGATACAGAAGCACCAGTAATTACAGCAAAACAAGATGTAACTGTACATGTAGGAGATAGCTTAAATGCAGGAGATTTAGTAGAAGTAAAAGATAATAAAGATCCAAACCCAGTAGTAACAGTGGGAGCGTACGATACAAGTAAAGCAGGGGAAATTCAAGTAACAGTAACGGCAACAGATGCATCAGGAAATAGCTCAAGTACAACAGTAACCGTTAAAGTAGTAGAAAAAGAAGAAGAAAAGGATACAGAAGCACCAGTAATAACAGTGAAACAAGATGTAACTGTACATGTAGGAGATAGCTTAAATGCAAGTGATTTAGTAGAAGTAAAAGATAATAAAGATCCAAATCCAGTAGTAACAGTGGGAGCGTATGATACAAGTAAGCCGGGTACAATATCAGTTCAAGTAACAGCAACTGATAATGTGGGTAACAGCTCAACTGCAACGGTAACTGTCAACGTAGTCGAGAAAGAAGAGGAGAAAGATACAGAAGCACCAGTAATAACAGTAAAACAAGGTGTATCCGTACATGTAGGGGATAAATTAAGTCCTGAAAGTTTAGTGAGTGTAAAAGATAATAAAGATTCAAATCCAGTAGTAACAGTGGGAACGTATGATACAAGTAAGCCGGGTACAATATCAGTTCAAGTAACAGCAACTGATAATGCGGGTAACAGCTCAACTGCAACGGTAACAGTAAAAGTAGTAGAAAAGGAAGAAGAGAAGGATACGGAAGCACCAGTAATAACAGCAAAACAAGGTGTAACCGTACATGTGGGAGATAAATTGAGTCCAGGAAGTTTAGTGAGTGTAAAAGATAATAAAGATTCAAATCCAGTAGTAACAGTGGGAGCGTATGATACAAGTAAGCCAGGTACAATATCAGTTCAAGTAACGGCAACTGATAAGGAAGGAAACAGCTCAACTGAAACAGTGAATGTGGTAGTTCTTGAGAAAGAAAAGCCGGAACAGAAGCCAGAGCAGAAACCAGAACAGAAACCAGAGCAGAAACCAGAACAGAAGCAAGAGCAGAAACCAGAGCAAAAGCCAGAACAGAAGCCAGAACAGAAACCAGAACAGAAGCCAGAGCAAAAGCCAGAACAGAAGCCAGAACAAAAGCCAGCAGAAACAACATCTAAAGAGCAGGGAAATGGATTGCTTGCATCAAATTCTAATGATGTAGCGAAATAAGATATTAGCAAAATGATAATTTAGTAAAAGTATAGAATCTCAACTACTAGTTGGGATTCTTTTTTTAATCGATTAATATATGGAAAATTCTATCATTTCGTCTTATAATGAATTTATACTATTTTCTTTTTTATTTTTAAATTCTAACTATAACTTTTAGCCCTTCGGGTTTTGTTAAATTATGAGATTACTCTATGTAGTCCACTAATATGACATATCCCAAAGGGCTTTTTGTTTTGAAAAAAGAAATTAGTAAATACAGAAGCGAAGGGGAATAAAAATGAACATTGTACAATTACCAAATCGTGTATTTAAAGCAAAAGAGGAAAGGGAAAAAAATGAGTATGTAAACTATATTCGAGATGTGGTTTTTGCAAATTGCACAAAGGGAGAAATAGAAAAGTTTAATGAAGTACTAATGAGTAAGAAAGAGAACTTAATTAAGAGGCAGTTAAGTTTATTGTTTTTCAACTCAATAGTTCGGTCTTCGTTAAAGGAAGCTTTATATGTTGCTTTAGATGCAGAAGTGGAATTTTCAATAAATCAAGAGCAAGGTGAAAAATTACTAGATTTTAAAATTAGGAAGGAAAGAGAAGAAGTTAAGGATTATTTTACCGTTTTAGAAGATAAAATAATAAATGAAGTAGATGACGAAACAAAAATTCAGCTAGCTGAAAATTATAATAGCGAGAATTTTAGAAGGTTCATTTATAAATTTTTGTATCAGTAATGAATAGCTAATTAAAAGTTATTTTAAAAAGAACTGACAGCCCTACTATTAGTATAAAATAAAGAAACTTCATAAATTCTTATTTTAATACCAGCTAAATACTTCAAAAGTTTCATTTAAATGTAACTCATAAAAAATAAAATGTACCCTATCGAATACATACTTAAAAAGTATATTCGATAGGGTATTTCACTTTTTACAGGACATTTTTTTTAGTTGCTACAATAATGTTTTCTTAAAACTTCACAAATCTGTCCAAAGGTTTATAGCGTAGAACCACCTTGCCTTCTATATTATTCAAAGGTACAAATCCTATTTCTTTAAAGCGGCTGTCTAAACTTTCCTCGCGATTATCTCCTAATATAAAAATTGTATCATTCGGAACCTTATCGAAACCGTAAATACCTTTTAATGAAAAATCAGCTGTTTTACCTTTTGCGTATAGATCTTTTACCACAAGTCCATTTATATAAAGCTGCTGAGATTTATATTCTATTGTATCTCCAGGTAAACCAATTACTCTTTTTATAATGGTTTTATTATTAGAAGTGTTTTCTAGTGGGGAATTAACAACAACTATATCAAATCTTTGCAGATCTTCTATTGAATGGGAGAGGTGATTAATTAAAACCTTGTCATTATTAAATAAGGTATTTTCCATAGAGACTCCAGAAACCTTATATGGAAAAAAAACGAACTGTCTTAATAAAAGTAAGGTAACGCCAATTATAAATATTAATATTGGAAAAATAGAAATTAGACGTTTTTTCAATTGTAAATCAAACTCCGTTCTGAAGGTTTATAATATTTATCATAACATAAATTTAATGGATTAAATATTCTGAAGATTGTTGTTTTTGTAGGTGTAATTTGTTAAAATTAAGTATACCTTTTTTTAATTTCAATTTTTTATATCCATAACTACTATAGCCCTTTCGGGGTTTCGATTTTCAAAGATAGTTTAAGTTTTTTACTTTTACTTTCTTTTTAAATATAACTCCGAAAAGGGCTTTTTTGCGTTTTTTGGAGAACATCACATTGTGAAAGGATGAAGATTTTATGAAGATCAAAAGATTATTTTTAGTGTTAGGCGTTTTAGCTATGATGTTTGTTTTTTATAACACCTTTATAAAGGATGAACCTCAAACTGATGCTTTAACTCCAATCAAAGTAGAAGATTTGAAACAAAAGATTCAATACGATTATTTGTTTGAAGATGAATTATCACAAAATGTGATTAATGACTTAGGTGGGCAATTCAAATTAATATTTGATGATATTGATAAGAACGGTCACTTAACTATTTATCAAAACAAAAAAGAACTAGAAATGTTTTTAGGAAATCATGTAACAACTGCAGAATTAGCTGATGAATTTACATCAGACTATTTTAGTACAAATAAGAATTACAAAGTTACTTATAAAAGTAAACCAAGTCTATTTAATTATGAAGAACCAAGAACTGTTACAAAAGTAAAAAAAGGATTGTTTTTGGTAAAACAAAACGACTTAATTTTGGAATTTAAATATGTACCAGAAATAGATGGATTTCGAATTTCTGAAATTACATATTTAAAATAAAAAATATTAGGAGGAATTTATTATGTTATTACAAATTAGAACTGTTATTGCTGATGCGTTAAGAATTGATGATGAAGTGAATGGTTTTTTAAAGTATTGTGATAATCATGGAAAAATAGTTAAAAAAATAACACCGAGCGGGTTCATGGAACGTGAACAAGGCCAACCGCTTTTGGTTATGGTAATCGAATATGAAGAGAAAAATTAACTGCAGTTATGAAAAAGACGAGGATTAATTCCTTGTCTTTTTTATTTTCTAAGAAGGGTGGATAAATTGACTATGAAAATAATAAAAAAAGTGGCCGTCTTTAATTACAAAGAATTTGAGAATTCTTTGTTAGAGATGAATAATCGTGAATTAGAGGTGGATGATTTAATGGTACCTATTGATTTAGCGAAAGTTCTAAAGTTTATACGTAAAGATTCATTCTCGGTTAAAGAGTTATTGGATCAGGACTTTCAACTTGAATTAATAGTAGCAGCTGCAGATTACATGAGACCTGAATTATTCGAAAATCAAACTATTTTAGATGAAATCACAGGAAATGTTGAATATGCAGATACAACAGATGAAGACTTCCCATTTTTTTAATGGTAGAAAAAGAGGGGATTGTATGTGGAATGATATTGAAGAGTTTTTTGTTGGAAATGATACTACTGGTATATACGACATGTACAATTCTTTTTTTCAATTAATCTATTTTATTTGTAGTTCTAAAGACTTGCTAGCAAAAGCTAATATGGATGATTACGAAATTGCTATTCAAGATCATGATATTGAGTCTAATAGTGAATGCGCCCATATTAATTTTGTTAATGCGTTACTGCAATCGATAAATGATGAATGTAAGTTTCAAGCAGCATTTTTAATGGATGAGGAAGAAGTATATTTATTTCAATTAGAAGACTCAGTATTTCGAGAATACAATAAAAAGCTATTTTTAAATGATACGTGTTTATTACAAATTAAAAGTAACATGGATTTAAAAAATGTAAAGGATATATTTCCGGATTTAGTTTTAATAAGTGACTATGCTAATGAAGATGTATTTTATGTAATCCATGAAGACATTCATGATGTGTTAGATACAAAGAAATTGAATCGATATATAGATTTATTGATATTAATTAAAGAGTAAGGAGTCCTGATCATGATAGATATATGGGAAGGTTTAGAGATGGATGAACATGAAGAAAATTCTAATCTAACAATAATAAATCTTATTTCTTTATTTATCTCAATGAAGAATGAAGGGGTACCAGCGGAATTATTTGAAGAGGTTGTAATTCAGAAATTAGATTGGAATGCAGAATTCTATTCCTATAATGGCTTCAATCCATATACAGAGCTTGTAGAAGGAATACTTAACTGTATTGGATATTTAGAAGAAGCTACTGTTAGAGAGTATCTAGAATGTGAAGCGAATGAACTATTTGAAGGAGATTTTGATGAACCTATTATATTAGTTTTCATTCCCCTACCTTCAGGATATGAAATGAATGATATTAAGAATGTATTTAAGGATAAGGTAATCCATTTCAAAGAAGATGTGGATAACGAATTCGATAATGAATTTGCTTTTGTTATGTGTAGTCAATTTGAATATTTTGACGTATTTACTTGGATTGAACTATTTGAAGTGGTGTATTTCATAAAAAAAGTTCAAGAAGAAAAAGAAAATTTTAATTTTAGCCTATATAAAGAAGAAATTGTTGGGAGGACTTACTTTGACAATTTATTTAAAAATTGAGGAACATTCTCCAATAGTAGAAGCAAAGATTGTGGATGATTTAGGAGTAATAAAAAAGGATTTTAAATTTCCTGCGGTGGAGCTTGGAAAATCTATTGCTAGGTCTATTTCACTAGCAAAGGAAGAATTAGATTTTGAATTTAATTATGATTCAGGTTTTATTCCTAAGAATTTAAAGCAGCATCTTTCTGTTGGTACAAAAGATGGAATTAAGCACTTTTATTTTTTGGAATTAGAGAAAGCAAATAGAAAAGTTGAGTTATGGAGAGGTAATCATAAAGAAAAATTAACTTTTAATATTGTGGGTTTTCCAAAGGTCCTATTAGTACTCGCAGTATTACAAAATCCAAAAGGGGTTAAATCTTTTCAAAGTGCATTTGCATATGCGATGAAAGATGAACCTATTAAATTAGATTCTTCACTATATGTATATCCATTTCCGAATGTCTACTATAGTGGGAATGTATGCATGGGTGGGAATAAACCTCCAACAATAGAAAATTTAACAGCTTTTGAACGATGGTTTCACCAATTACCATTCGGTGCAGATATGTATACGCCGGATAGAATTTCGAAGGATCTAGAATTAAAAAATAAATCTGATGTTTTCCAACTTTTTAGTTTTTTAGATGGAAAAGAATTTAATGATAATTGGTTAGTTTCATATAAGAAAACATATAAGCAATTGGTTAATGAATTTAAGAATTCAAAATAATAAGGAGGAAGTTATTATGAGTAAAAAAGAACTTGATATTTTTGATTATTTATTAGAGGAAAATGAACAAAGTGAAAAAAATGGAGCCGAAACAATAAATAGCTTAGATGAAGGAACGATTTTGGCAATACAAAAGATGGAGGAACAAAAAAGGGCCAGCGAAGAAAATAGAGCATCAAGATTAAAAGAACCTAATAGAAATAAACAGCAGCAGGCATCTAAGAAAGAGCAAAAAGATAATAAACAGAAACCCAATAACGATGCAATAATTAGAGATTATAAATTGTGGAAGCTTAATAATGAAACTGTAGTGAAGTATTGGGGTAACACACATGATTTAATAGAGTATTTTAGTGAAGAAGAGATTCTTAATAACGGAAAACCAGACTTCATGGAAATTAGTGGAGAAAAATTGAGAGAAAGAATGGAGAACTCAGGATACGATGAATTGGTAAAAGGTCATGTAATAATGGGTTATATCAAAGATAAAAACATTATCACAGTATCCATTGACATGAAGAAAAAGGGGAATAGTACTAAAATAACACCTTTCTTTCCAATACCACAGTATATACTTCAAACTTTTATAGAGCATGCAAAATTCTACGCTACTAAAGAGTTAGAATTACATGCAGAAGTATATCTTGATCAAAATGGGTGTTATGAAATAGTCTTTCCTAAGCAAAAAGTAAATAAATATTGGGTTAAACCTGAGACTGATATTTTAATGCAAATGGAGAAGAGATTAGTGCTTCAAATACATTCACATCATAATATGAGTGAAATACCAAGCGTATTGGATAATCAAAATGAGGTTGTTCCAAATATTATTTATGTAATTGTAGGTAGATTACATCGATATTTTCCTTCAATACATGCAAGGATTTATAAAGATGGGTTACATCAACAAGTAGACCTTACAAAGGTATTTGCATCACCTTTTAATGTTAATGGACCACTGGAACAAGTGGAGGTTGTAGAGTCTGCAATTCATGAGGTGGACGAAATATGATTCAATTATATCCATTTAATGTAGATATTCCTATTCATATTGTTCAAGTTGGTACTGGTGGTACGGGATCATTAGTGGCTCAGTATGTAGCGCAGCAAATGGTTACTTCTAGAACTACGGAAATCAAGGGGATTTTAGCAGATGCAGATAGCATTGAAGAGAAAAACTTAAGAAATCAGTATTTCATTAAAAATGAGATAGGTAAGAAAAAAGCAGATGTATTAGCAAAAAGATATTCTAATCCGTTTGGGATTGATTTGCGTTCTTATTCTGAGGAGTATATAGAAACTACTGATCTTTTAATGAAATTATTTGATTCATTGAAAGTAAATAATAAAAAGGAATCAATAAAAATTCTTATAAGCTGCGTCGATAATAATTGTGCGATTCGTTCCTAACTGAAAAGGTTAGGTACTAATCCTTAATTGGATTAGGAAAACTAATATTCTGAAAGGTAGAATGAGGAGGTAACGCTCTAAAATGCCTTCCCTGATACTCCGATATGCAATCTTGTTGATAAAGACAAGATTGTATAAAGCTCGGTAAAGTCGGTTGAATGTTACCCCAGTATGCTCTAAAAGGCATATGGAAAACTGCTCAGAGGTGAGTGGCGTAGCAGATAGACCGGGGGTCTATAAAATACCTATGGTTAGAATGTTACTAAATGTAACTGACGAAATTCTGAATGTAAGTGTCTAAATATCGATATGGTAGAAATGCCATACCCACCGAAGTTGTGGGGGTTGTGAGGTGGAGTAAGAATAATTGTTATGAAACACCTTATATTGTTAAAGGCAATATCCAGCAACCAGGCGCAAAGGAATGACCTAAGGGTATATGAAAAGATAAGAATATTGGAACGGAGAAAGCTAGGAACACGGAGGTTTTATCGCCTGTGAAGTGTTGAAATGGAAAGGGTTTAAATAAATTTATAACATTTCTTTGTCCTAGTGAGAGCAATGGCATGACCTATGAACTATTTGTAATAAATAGGGAGGAATAGCCATTAGTCAAAAACAACTATCAAATTATTGAGTGATGTAAGTGGACGTGAAATCGCAAGGTTCGTGTAAGACTAAGAGAGGTGAAAGTAATTTATGAGTAACCGACTTGAGATGGAACGAAAGCCAAAGAAACATAAGAAACTTAGATTTAATGAGTATTATGATACACAGCAATTGTTTGATGACCTTTACAATAGAAGTAGTAAAGGGGAGATATTCAAAAATCTAATCTCCCTTATAATGAGTGAAGAAAATATAAAACTTGCCTATCGGAATATAAAGAGGAATAAAGGAAGTTACACTAAAGGTTCTAATGATACTACTATTTTAGAAATAGCTGAACAAAATTTAACTACATTTGTAGCAAAAGTACAAAAAGCCTTAGAAAATTATAATCCGAAACCTATTAGGAGGGTGTACATTCCAAAGAGGAATGGTGACAAAAGACCACTAGGTATTCCAACAATGGAAGATAGGATTGTTCAGCAATGTATTAAACAAATTCTGGAACCTATTTGTGAAGCGAAATTTTATAACCATAGTTATGGGTTTAGACCAAATAGAAATGCAAAACATGCTATTGTTAGAGCTATGTCACTTATGAATATTTCTAAGTTCCATTATGTAGTTGATATTGATATTAAGGGATTCTTCGATAATGTAAATCATGGAAAGCTACTAAAACAGATTTGGTCGTTGGGAATTAGAGATAAAAGTCTATTATCTATTATTTCTAAAATTCTCAAGACGGAAATTGAGAACGTAGGAAAAATGGAAAAAGGAACCCCTCAAGGTGGAATCATTTCTCCATTGCTTTCTAATATTGTTCTTAATGAGCTTGATTGGTGGATAAGTTCACAGTGGGAAACTATGATTACAAGACACAACTATGAAAGTATTGATAAAAGAAATAATACAATCATTCGCTCCCACAAATATACTGCATTAAGAAGAACGAGTAACCTTAAAGAAATGTTTTTAGTGAGATATGCAGATGATTTTAAAATCTTTTGTAAAGATTTTAATTCTGCACAAAAGACTCTAATAGCAGTTAAGAAATGGCTTAAAAATAGATTAGGACTTGAAGTGAACAATGAGAAATCTAAAGTCACTAATCTTAGAAGAAATTACACCGAGTTTCTTGGGTTTAAGCTTAAGGTTGTTAAAAAGAAAGCTAAGAAAACAGACTATGTTGTAAAATCGCATATTACCGAACAGGCCAAGAATAATATCACTGAAAAATACAAAAAGGCTATTAAGCGTATCAAAGCTAGACCACATGCTGATGAGGTTCGTTTGCTTAATTCAAAAATTTTAGGGTTTCACAATTACTATAATATCGCTACGATGGTAAACAAAGATTTTGCAGACATATACTATAAAACGAAAAACTTTGTTTACAATCGGTTACATCGTATATCGTCTTTAAAATTTAAAGGTGGAGAGACTCCTCCAACTTTTCTGAAATACTACGGTAAGTATAATTTTAAGACATACTATATTATGGAAAAGCCAATATATCCAATAGCAGGTATTACACATAAATCTGCTAAAGCGCTGAATAAAGAGATAAATTCATACACTGAACGAGGGAGAAGGCTAATTCATGATAGGTTAAAAGCGATTAACATAACCATATTAAGGTATTTGATGGAAAACCCTATTATGGATCAATCAATTGAGCTTAATGATAACCGTATTTCGCTTTATGTCGGACAAAATGGTAAATGTGCTATTACGAAAGAACCTCTAGAGATAGGGGATATGGAGGTCCATCACATCATTCCAAAGTCAAAAGGTGGAACCGATGAATACGTAAATTTAATTTTTGTTCGTAGTGATATCCATAAACTCTTTCATGCAAAGAAAAAGGAAACAATAAATTACTATTTAGATAAAGTCGGAATACTCAGCAGGTCTATGATACGTAAGATAAATAAAATGCGCACTTCTATTGGTAATGAGGAGATTTAATGAATTAACACTCAAAATGATAGTTTGAATTTGATGGAACGCCGTATGCGGTGAAAGTCGCACGTGCGGTGTGAAGCGGGGGAAAAGATGGAGATAACTTCAAAGTTTTACCTATCGCTATTTTCAAGACAACAATTTCATCAATTTTTCAATGAACAAGAAAATATTGTTTATATAGACACAGGTAATGATGCAGTGGATTTAATAAAAGGAAATCCAAGTGAAAAAACTATTAAACAACAAGAAGAGAGCGGTTATACAGGGCAAACAGTAACAGGGTTAAGAGTGAAAGGTGAAACAATTTTAGCACCTGTTGCTGAACTGTATCCAGATGTTTTAACAGATGAGGATACAATAGCACCCAGTGATATTTCGTGTGATCAAGTAATAGTATCGCAGCCACAAAGGCGTATTACAAATCAATACTCGGCTTTGGCGGTTAATAATATGTTGAATTTTATTGTTAATCAATATTTGATTGTAAATCATCATATGGTATTTCATGCGAAAAAGGGATATAGCAGGGCATTTCCTGTAACTGAGGAACAAAGACTGCTGTTTAATCGAACAAATAAGGGTATTAAAGAATAATTATTTAAAATATGTAATTTGATTTTGAGTATCAAACGGGATATTGAAAGGAGAATGAATAATGAATAAGGGTACATTTTGTGGAAGAGAATCAGATTTTCATGATACTAAAATCGTAGGTGGTTATCAAATATTAACATGTTGCACAGATTGTGAAGAAGAAATACTTCAAGATCAAGAGGGTTTTTAGTAGAAATTAAATTTAGAGAGAGATAACTCAAATGTAGAAGTGAATGGACCAATTGGTTCATTCACTTCTTTTATTTCTCTACCCATAGTACTACATAGAATTACTATTTCTAATTGAGCTTATAGATGTTGTTAACTAAACACATGCTAACTATGTCAATAATATGAAAGGTCTTCTATGATACTAATTTTATCATTTCAATCTTTCCTCAATTTTAAGTACTGGGAAGTAATCACCAATCTCATTTGTTTCCTTTTCGTTACGAGTCATACTAATACTTCCTATGTTAGCATATGTAACAGTTAGTGTTTGCCAACCTTCATGTTTTAGTAATTCATCTGATAATTGACTGTATCTATTAACAGCCATATCCTTAGCTGGAAATAGATTGTTAGATGCTAATACAATAGTTGCTTTTATTTCACCATTTTCAACAGCTACGTCATTTAATTTGTCATTTTCTCCAATAGAATAATACTCAATAATTTCTTTTACATTATCAACTGTAAGTTGCTGTAGCGATTGTTCTACTACTGATTCCTTGTCCGCGGCTGGTACCTTCTCTTCTACATTTTGTTCTATCGGTTGCGTTTGGGTATCTTTAGTCGCTAAGTCTACCTCTTGCTCAGATGGCTGTGTTTGGGCAGTTTCAGTTTCTGCTTCTACTTCTACTGGGGCATCTTCTTCAGATATTTTTCCAATACTTTTTTCTGTTGTACCTACTTTATTTCCGTATTGTATATCTACAATATTCCCAGCTGCAATAACATACATATTTGTCGCTTTATTGAACTGATTAATACCATCTTTCCACTCGGTACCTTCTGTATCAGACATTCCTGTTAATAGTTTTGATGTAGATAATTCATATTCTTCCATTGCTTTTATTAGGTTCTTGTGTTGAGTTTCATACTTTTTGTCAGGAACTAAGTCTTTAAATTCTTTAGTTACCTTTCTAAATTCCATAACCGCTTCTTTATACTCTTTTTGTGACGAAGATAGCGAATGGTCTTTCTCTTGTATTTCAGTCATTTTATTGGATGCCTTCCTCATAGCTCCAGTTCCTTTTAAAAATCCTTTTTCATACTTTGTTTCATCTTCTATGTTTCCGCAACCCCCGACAAATAGCATAAGTGGAAGTAATAAATATACAAGCCTAAGCCTTAACATGTTGTAAACCCCTTACTTTCTAATTTTTTGTTTTATTCGTTATAGATTAAACTACTACACTCTTTTTAGGGATTCTAAAAAAATGTAGTAAACCCAGATTTTAAAATGTATGTATTTGATATTCATCTCAATATCTTAGTTTACGAATAATATGTTTGAATAATATTGTAATTGTAACATTTAAATCGAATACTGCACTATAAAAGTTAAAGAAATTATTTCTTGTTTTGATATACAATAAAATAAAAAACAGACCATAAACCAGCAATATAATTTAAAGTTTTTGTATTATTTTCAGTTTATAAATTGGCTGTTTTTGGTTATTGATATGGTATAATAAGTATATAATCTTTTTTCTTTTTCCTTTCTGTAATTAAAGCAACCTATCGGGTTGAAGAGTACGCATTTTTATGTGTTATGTCTTCTCCTTTTAGGTTGCTTTTTTATTTTGCTTAAAAAAGGAGTGATAATTTGAATCATTTATTGAGAGTTTCAAAAACAATACATCCTGTTATTTTAAATGCTTATCGATGGAAAATTACTAAAGGGAAACTTATTAGCAAACGATTAAATAGAATTGAAAATATCGATTTAAGAATCGATACAGAACTCGAAGGTGTTAGCGTAGGTGATACGGTTTATATTCATGTAGGAGATGTTATCTCGTATATCACAGCTGCTGAATGGGATCAGTATCAAAAAGAACAACATGTAATTGAAGATAGTTACAATAAAATGGTAACTAGTAGCATTGGTAATAGAACCTTATTTTAATAAAAACGATAAAAAAAGGAGTGTATATTGATGAATGTATCTATTTATAATCGCGAAAATAAAGAATGGAAAGAGAGAAAAGAAACAAAAAACAACAGTTTTAACGAAGTACTGAAGACATTGCAAATTCTAGAAAAAAATTTAGGAGGGAATACCTGTATTGCACCGTCAGAATTAGATTTGGGAATTTATCCAGAGCTGATAAAGATGGAAAATATAATACGAAATAAGTTAATAGGATATCAAGAAGATTTTTATTTCTTTGATATATATTATTATTTCTTATTTGAGCGAAAGGTATTGTGGTTAGTACGAGAGACAGGAACGAGAATAATAAATTTATGCAATTATGAAAACGTTGAAGAAAAACAGGTAGCATTTGAAATACTGGAATTCTATATTTATCAAAATTGTAGTGTAATCTATAGCATAATCGATGGGAGATTGAAAAAATTAAATAACCATCAGGCTTTAGAATTATTAGAAAGAGTAAAGATATCAAAGAATTTGATTTGTTAACTTGAGAAAGTTAAATAACAAAATAAATTTTCTGAATTTAAAGATAAAACAAACTTCAATGTGATATAATTTAGTTGCATTTTTTTCTTTTTCTTTTTTATATCACTAATTACTTATAACCTTTCGGGTTAATGAAATTACACAAAAAGGAACTTTATGTTACTTTATTTCATTGTGTAAACAATTCATTTTCCTGGAAGGTTATTTGTTTTTGCCTGAAAGGGGGTGATGCTATGTTATAGCAACTAATTATTAAATAGAAACTGCTGCTGCAATGTCAAAAGTTTTTCGAAAAGGGGTGCATATTATGTTGGTTACAGTAATTGTGTCAGTGGTGGCTGGTATGGTCTCAGGATTGGCTAGTCATTACATCACAAACAAAAAGTTTTTGTTGCCTCGTAAGAGCAAGCTTGCATTTCACCCGGGTTTCTTGGGAGAGATGTTTGTAGGAAGTATTGCTTCACTCGTTGGTGTTGCAATGTTTAACCCTGAAACAATGATGGATATTCTTAAGGTGAGTATTCTTGCTGGGATTTCAGGGCAAGCTTTCCTGCTGCACAATCGCTTGGCAACGGAACAAGTAAAAACCGACGAGATTCAGTCGATTTCAAAGAAATTGAACGAACTCGAAAAAAAGAATAAGGAATAAAAGAGGAGTAATCTGGTATAAATAGAAATAGAGAGATGAGGAGATTTGGTTATGTAACGGCCAAATAAAGAGAGTTGAGTTGAGGTGAGCCCGATGTCTCGAAAGGAAGTTTTTGATTATCTAGATGATCAAGAAAAGGAAGATTTAGCAGAATGGACAGAAGAGCTTAAGAATGCTCAATCTACGAAAGCAGTAAAACTTTACTCAAGTAAGATAAAGGAACTGCTAGGAAAGATTGAACAACGAATGATTAGTTCAGGAGAGGAAGCGGCGACGGTTAGCTTCTAATTGAATAGCACGAAATAGAAAAGCTGGTGGAGGATTTATCCATCAGCTTTTCTTTATTATTAAAAAAATTATGAGGAGTGTTTACAATGAGTACAGATTTATTACAACAATTATTAGAGGTTGATCAAAAAGCAAGAGAACAAGAAAGAATACATTTAATACAAAACTTTTTTAATTTAGGTGTTTCAGTTGGAATCATAGCGGAAGCAACTTCAGTAAGTGTAGAAGATGTAAAAAGGATAGTTAATAGTTAAATAATGAATATATAAAGTTAAAAACGTTTTTAATTTTCTGTTTGAAAATATAATAACCATCTATCGTATATCAGATAGATGGTTATTAAAATTGTTTTAAAAGTCCCATCAATAATTACCGAAATAAGGTAAAATAGGTAGAGAAGGAGAGACTGACGATAAGGTCAGTGAAGGGGGAACTGTATTCGATATGTTAAAAGATGATATTATTTTGGATAAGTTACAGCAATTTGTTTCTGGGGAATCTATACAACGCCAAAGTATGAAGAGTAGCCTTGCTAATTATATACTGTCATCTGGTGAAACGTCTAAAGCTGCAAATTGGATAGTTAGCTATATTGAGAGCTTATGTCATGACAAGCATGATAAGGGTGTTTACACTCAAATGAACAATCCTGAATTAATTGCTGATTTGTTAGAAGTGGCTTATGAAAGTCTGAGTAGGGACGCTGATCTACAACCATACGTTACAAAAATCGTACGATTATTGTATATTGATAAAAAGGAACGAGATAAGTTAGATTCTGAACGATATGTTCAGTACTGGGCAGCTGTAATGTTGGATGAATTAATTTCGTTAAACGTTTCGTTGCCACAGGAAGTAGTAGAGCTGATTCTATCGGATTATTATAGACAAGATATACCGACAACTGAGTTCATTTGTAGTATATGGAGGAGATTGGCTGAAAGAGGCATTAATATATCCAATCATATAAATTCACTTGTCATCAATGTTAATAACCACGAATCTTCTACTCTCACTAATAATAGTATACTAGCTTTATGGGCATGCATTCACAGGGGATTCTTTGATACACCTATCCCTGATAGTAATCAAACTTACCATGTATGGCTTTGGCATATGGCTACAAGCTGTGTAGGTAAACTAAAGAAAACATACGAGGAACCTACCCGCTCAGTGGCAGTTGGCTGTCTTCTTGAAACTGCAAGGATATACCCGGAGACTCAATCTTTGATTCTAGAGTGCATGAATAAATGGGGAATTGCAGAACCAAAGCGTCCACGTAGTGATTTTCAACGAGATTTAAAAGAGCTTTTTTCACGTTGCGAAAATCATCCAGGCATAAATTGCTTACCAGAGAATTATGTTATTACTAAAAGAGGAATCATGTTGAGATCTAAATCTAACTCGTAATTCAAATAACGTAAGGATCGTACGAATCAAAATACTATTCATTTTTCCCCCTGCATTTCTAAAATTGTATTAATATTATAACATTTTCCATTAAACTATACTGCTACGTTGACTTAAATACATTTCTTCACAATATTAAAGAAACAATTAATAAAATCACTCTGCAATCTGGACCAATTGCTGAATAACATCAACGGTATTTTTATAGCAACTCTACTATTTCTGTACAAAAGGGGATGTTATGTGAGGGATATCTTAAAGTTTTTAGAAAACGAGTATGCAAATTTTTATGCGGATTTTTGGCTAATTCAGTAACAAACGAGAACCCTAAAACCCATGTTAAGATAGAAATGTATAAAAAAATCATAGGTCGATAGAACAAAGACAGGAGGTTCCCTTATAAAGGAAAGATTCCTCCCTGTCCTTGCTACCGATAATCAAACGTTATGTTAACTTTACATGTATACGCTATTCATTACCCCTTGTTCAACTAAAGGGGTGGGGTAGGTTAGCATCATAAACAAGCAAAAGACGACTCTTCTTTAGGTAAGAGAATTGTCTATTCGCTTTCAGAATATACCTTAGCTTAATTTTTGGTAATATCCCTACCTTTCGTCCCGAGAACCTCCTGAATGCTAGGTCCCAATCGTTCGATATAATCACCAGCTGGACCATGATGAACATCTGTGATTGTGGTTATGTTTTCGTCTTCCGCAATCTCTTTGTCATTGACCCCCAGACCAGTTAATCCCAGTGCAGTTGTACAGGAACCTAATGGATAAAGCAGCATTAGGACAATATCAGCGAGAGAATACCAAACTGTCGTTCCACTCCAAATACGTTCATGGTCAGCCCCTTTTCCTGCGATTAATGGTGCCTTATCGAAATCACCGGTATTAGAAAAGGCATCTGATGGTAAAGCAGCCGACATACACCACCATGACCCAAATGCTCGATGGTAACTTGATTCAGATGCATTCTTATTTATTTTTTGAGCCGCTTCCGCTAATACATAACAACCTAAAGAGTGAGTTATAGCTCTCCCTTTGTTATTAGCTAATTTATCTAAAAAAGGAATTATATGATTAGCTGTTTTTTTTGCTCGACGCACCATTTCTCTCCAATAGACAGCAGCAGTCAGTAAGTAAAAGTTACCGCCACCCAATACCTGCGATTGTAGTAATACTTTGATCTCTTCTTCATCATCATCTCTCATTTCTGAATCGTAGCTTACTAAGTAAATTTCAATCTTTGAATTGTCCTGATTAGGCCTGGAATTAGGATCTGGGTTAAAAATCTTAGCTTTTCTTTCAAAATTATAAAAATAATCAAATACATCTACCTTTGTTTCACTTCGTTTAAAGTCTGATCCATCTTTTTTTAAAGCACTGTAAAGCATTCCATGGATAAAAACCCATGCCTCTTTGTCTTGGTTGAATACAAAACTATTGGGGTCTATTTCGTTGTAAAGTGGTTCTGCCCCCTCCCATACATATAGTTTAGGATTTGTTAAATGGAATATCTTGTGTTCTGGATCACGTTCAAGTTTTCTAGATAATTTTTCGTATATTCTCTTAATAATGTCACTAGGGATTAAACCAGTGGAACACAGTACACCCGTAACTAATGAAATATATTGTATACCTCTATGTGTTAACCGAAGTCTGACATTATCAATGCCTCTTCCACAACCTTGTATACAGCCTTTAATATTACCCAAAATATAATCCACATCAGCAATTGTATTTCCTATTATTGTTCTACCTGTTTGAACTATATCACTTAGTGTATTTGCCACTTGTTTCACACTGATTTTCGGCTTCCATTTCCATCCTCTCTCATCTCTCATCTGTAACATCATCCTCGAACATTACTTCCACTCCTCTTGTAATAATCAATATATAGCTATTATGACTTTAACCAACTTATTTAATTCTTTTTATAGAACAAAAAGTTATGATTATTAATTCACAAGATTTTTGTCCTTTAAGTGTTTTAATAAAAAGGTTACCTCACTTAAAATACAAACTTTAGATATTTTACTGAGCTAACGGGTGCTTAGTTGAGTAAGGAACTAAAAATTTTTAACTTTCGCTTTCGATAATTATGTAAATCAGCTGTCCACATGAGCAGCTGATTTTATTTTTCGGCATAGCATAGATTATTTTGAAAAACGCTGACGGTATCCTAGAGAGAATAAAAAACAACAAAATACTAAACTTTAGAAGTTGAATAAAGAATTATTAAAAAAGTATATGGAACCAGATACTATATAATTGTGATACAAATTTTAAAGTTGTTAGAACACTCGAAATTTATCGTAAGAATCGCTATTTTTTTATAGTCTATTTATGTAAATTATGTTATGGTTTCATATGTTAATTACTTACAATTTCTTAGGGGGGGTAGCGGTTTGAAGGTAAAGAATCTAATTTTATTAGCATTTTCACTTATGTTTGTAGCATGGGGAGCAGCAGGGTGTACTACAAAAGAAAAACAAGTAGACAGTAAAATTTCTATTGAGCAAAATAAGAAAGAAGACTATGAAGAAAACTTAGCCTATCTGATGAAAGATGTTTCTGAACAGTCCAAGGTCGTAAGTGACATATTAACAGGCCAAAAGTCAGTAGAAGAGAAGAAGAAAGAATTTGATTTAGCTTCTAAAGACTTACTTGAAACATCTGAAAAGGTTAAAAAATTAAAGCATGACGAAAAGTATAAAGATGTGCAATTTACAATGGATACTGCTATGGGTTTACTAGATATGTCACTTAAATCAATTGGAGACGGTCTAGAATTAAAAGATAGGAAATTAATAGAACTAGGTAATGATGCAGTAGTCAAGGCTTCTAAGAAGATAAACGAAGCAAACGAGATGATGAAAGACATTAAGTAGTCAGTTAATTTCATACAGTGGTAATTTAGTTAGCTTCTAAACTACTAGAAAATGAGTTTGAAGAAAGTAGGAAAAGATATGAAACGAAAGGCACTAAAACTTGCTTTACCCGTCATGTTATTAATAGGAGGAGTTGGTTGTGGAAGTAATGCGATAGATGAAGAGCACGCTATTGTTTCGAAAGAAGATGCAAAAAAGGAAGACATTTATGCAGGAAATCTACTCCAGTTAAATAAAGAGTTTAACACTATTATTGAAGATCTAGCTATAGCCGAGGAAAAGGGGTATAGTTCTGAATCATCCAAAGCTGAGTTTGAAGAGAAATTTAAACAAGCAAAGTCAGTTACAGCACAAATGAGGAGATTAGCACCAAGCTCAAAATATAAAGATGCCCATAAAAAGGTATCTCAAGCAACTGCAGCGATAGATAAATCATTTAATAAGCAATTAGACGCTATTAAACAAGAAAATTCAACTAAACTTAAAGAAGCTACAGACAGTATGAGTGAACCATTTGACCAGTATTTAGAAGGGATAAGTGATGTGAACGATATATATCTAATAGAGATTGAAGATATTGCTGAAACATTAGGAAAATAGGTAAAATAAACGATATTCGTAGTGGCGAATAAAATGGAAACAAATATAAAAGTGGAAAGAATAGAAAAAGCATTTTTAAACAAAGGGGTATATGTCAATGAAACGTAAAATTTTATCTTTTTTAGTAGTTCCAATGTTAATGTTAACTGGGGTTGGATGTGAGACAAAGGTTAAGAAAGATGAAGCAATGGAAGCTTCTGTTAAACAGAATAAAAAAGAAGACTTCAGTAAAAACCTAGAATATTTAATGAAAGATTTCTCCGAACAATCTAAGGAAATAGACGATATTGTAAAAAGTAGCAAGTCAATGAAGAAAAAGTCAGAAAAGTTAAAAGAAGTATCTAAACCATATTTAGAGTTAGTGGACAAAATAAGTAAGTTAGAGTATGAAGAAAAAGATCACCCAGTACAACATAATGTAGGTGTAGCGATGATTCATGTAAAAGATGGAGTGGCAATCATACAAGAAGGTTTAGATAAGGGTAAAGAATATGAAGTTGATGCTGGGGTTGAAAGATTAGAGACTGCTTCTAAGTTAATTGATAAAGCAAACAAAGAATTAAAAAAATCCAAGTAACCTAACTATTGTAAATGAATAATAAAATTGTTTAATTTTGATCTAAAAAATAAGAGCCTTACTACATTTGAAATGTAATAGGGCTCTTTGAAGTTGTTTAATATCAAATTGATCTATACAATTTCATTCATAAAAAAGATAATAAAGTTGTTTAATTCTTACCGAGCAAACGCCCCCGTTAGTTAATCAGTAGGAAACTCTACTACGGATATAAGTAAATCAAAATCATAAAATGGTGAAGGCACATTAAAGACCTAAATTTTCAACTATTAGATGCCAATTTCACTTCATCTATAATTAAATTACTATCTAACCATTCTTCTAACATCTTATTGAATAGTTTTGGATTTGCTAAAGGTACCCCATGACCAATCTTAGGAATGATAACTCCTTGACAATTGGGGTTGTTAGCCATAATTTCCTTCATTGAATCCTTCATTATTTTTTTCTCTTTTTCACCAACAGTAACTAATATATTGTGTGGGTATTCCCTGAATGTTTTAGGTATTTTAAATGAAGAATTTTCATTCATAACCCTTAAAAAAGCGTCTTTGTTTACTTGTAGACTTTCTTGATAATAAAGATTAAAATACTCCTCGCCTATATATAGGGTTTTTGCTTGAATTTTAGAAAACGTTTTATTCTTTACCAGTGGTAATGCCATTGTCATTATCTTATTTAATATATTTGCAAAAGGAATTGGTTTAACCAAAGCACTATTAATCATTGCAAAATCAATTAAATCTTTTTTCTTACTAAGCATTGAAAGGAGTACTTGGGAACCTAAAGAGAAACCTATTGCCACAACAGACTTGCCTTCTCTTTTTTCTTCTATTAATTTAATTATTTGCTCTGCTGCATAATCAATTGAAAAAATTTGTTCATCTTTTCTGCTATATCCATGTTCAGGTAGGTCAAGAACTAAACAATGAAAATTTTGAGAGAAGAAATCAACTTGTTTATCCCACATCCAACCACTTACTCCACCACCATGTATATAAACCATCATTCTTTCATGTTCTACTCCAAATTCTTTATAATACAAGGTAATTCCCCCCAGCTATGAATTTCCCCCCTTACCAAGATTATACAGTACTTTTTTACTTGAACTATATTTATTCGTACATTGCAGGTACTTTTCTTACACTAACCTGCCGCTTTAGTTCAATAAGAATTAAACAACTTTATTGTCACTAAACAACTATAGGGGAGTGTGTTATATCTAGAGGCTATCCTATAATTAATGAATCCTAAAGCTTAATACATAATAAAAATACCGGTTCTTATTAGAACCGGTATTTTTAATGGTATTATTTCGAAGCACTTATTTTACTTAGTAAAATAAGTGTGTAGTCTAATTCCTATCAATAATCCGTAGGTAACATCATAATAAAACTTCTACCGTTATCAATAATCCATATATGGTGTGCTAATGGAAGTTTATCCACTTTTACATTTGTTTTGGAACGTATCTCAAAATCTTGACTTTCTTGTTGATAATTTAATACTAAATAATTATCTTCCAATTTTAAATCAAAGATGTGTTTATAACTTAATAATGAATTGTTTTTTAAAAGTATTTGTGTTTTGAAGAAATCCCAGATACTTTTAGTTATTATAGAAGGAAGCATTTTATCTATACTTGCAGTTCCATAACATTCACGGTAAATATTACGTAGTTTCATATTGTATCCTCTCTTTCAAAACCAAAGGAGATTGAAACATTTAAGGATAAATCTAATGATGGTACACGTAAGTTACCCCATGTATCTAATGGATCATGCCCATCTATAACATACCTTTCTTCAATTCTCGCTAAATAATAGTTTTCAGCACCAATGCAATTTAGCCAATAAAATAATAGTAAAATAGGCTCGCTATTTTTAATATCGCTTATATTGTTACCTAGTTCTTCTGGCATATCCCAATTAAACTCCGACCAATGCCATAACAGACCGTGTGGCAGTGTATTTTTTGTTTTTGCCTTATTTAGTAAAGCATGCACTTTTTCTACTGATTCAGAATTAGTTAATATTACATTCATAGATTTTAATAAATCTGAATTTCTTATAATTAACACAACATTTGCCATGTGCTTAATACCTCCTAAAGTATTCTTTATAAAATTTCACGTACCATATATTTAATATATTTTTAAACACCAAGTAATCAAGGGAATGCTGTCCTTGAAGGGACGGAAATATCATTTTAAATTTGACACGTAATTACGTAAAACATAATCACAATCGCTACATATATCCTCATATGATTTTCCGTGTATGGTTTTCTTTTCAATTAGTTCAATTGTCTCGACATAATAGGAACAATTTGTACATTTTTTAAAGTGTAAATCCAATTGATCGGTAGGTAATTTATTTTTATATAGCCAAATATCTACATCAAACTGTATTAGTTTTTTGATTCTTGGAAATTTCATAGTAGGAGTTTGGGATTTAAAATTAACTAAATTAAGCATTAAGGACCTCCTTAAAATATTTCTGATTCACCTCAATTATTTTGGTGAATCAGAAATTTTATCCAAGTATTTAAAATTCAAATCTCATCAAAGTTAAACTTAAAAAGAATATATTGACTATTAATAAGTGAAAAAAATTTTCTTAAATACGAATAAATTCATGAGTGTTTATATGAAAATCTTTTTGTTTTTGAAACATAATCACTTCAGAACAATCTTCACTCTTTTTTATTTTGTTTATAAAGGTATTTAATTTTTTTTGATCATAATTTTCTAATTGCCAATATACTAACTCATTCTTCATCGACCAGCCTTTTAAATAATTTTCGCGGAGACCAACTACTAATAAGATTAAATCCTTATTCTTTTTACTAATTTTTTTATATACCTTTTCTAAATTTACATATCCGAGTAGTAGTGCAAATAGCATTTCTATATCACGAGACATACTGGAAATGAAATTTTCATGTTTGGCATATGCAAATAATCTTTGCTTAATAACGGTTAAATCATAATTATTAAACTCCAATACCATTGGGCCACCCCAATCACCATCAGATATATAGCCAGCTTTTTTTCCATCTATATATACCACTGCTTGTTGAAGTGGTTCACCCTCATGACCGCGTTTAATTGTGTAAGTCTTGATTTCAATTCCGTTAATACTTGCCATTTGTATTCCCCCTGGTCTGCATAATTTAATCCTTAAATATCCTTCATACAATCTGTGAATAAATAGATTCAAATTTCTTGCGATCATTTATCGTTCCAGATAACTCAAATTTCATTAATACTGGTACGTTGTATTTATCAGAAATAACATCTGCACTCTTTGCAAACATATCTCCCCAATTGCGATTACCACTCGCTGCAACGCCCCGTAAATACTTGTTATTCTTAGTTAAGAAGTCTTCTACAAGTTGTGGCACTTGACCAAAACCTGTTGTGTAAGTAACGAGTATAAAATCTTCTTCAAGGAGTAAATTATCAGTAATTTTTACTGACTTTATATCAGGAAATGATTTTATAAACCGTTCAACATTACTTGTCTTAGATGCAAATGCCACTAACATAAAAGTACCCCCTTGACTATTTTTTAAAGCAGAAAAGGGGCATATTCTAATTGAATATAACCCCATTTTGAAACTATAAAATTAGGTTCTCACCCAGGTTCTAATTACTGATAGTTAGTTGTTCATTTAGGTCTTCTATTATTGATTCTTTAGTTGATTCCATACCGACAGGAATAACAACTCCATATATAACTCCTTGAATTAACCCATCTGGATAATTCGGAGTATCTTTAACCCGTTCTAATAGAAATTCAGCAAATTCTTCAATAGTTTCATCATCTTGAGCGTAAAATTGAATGTTCCCAAGAAGGACTAGTTCCGGAGTCTCTGAACTCTGTTGCATTGGCACTAGTTCCTGCATTAACGGTTGACGTATTTCTGGTAAGCAATAATCTAAAAATATGCCTATTGTCGAAATAACCATAGTATCCATGAAAGAAGTAATAATCAGATCTCCTTTCATTCCATAAACACGAATTGCTGCAGCTATTTGACGATAATCTTCGCTATTTAAATACCCTTGAAACTCACCATTTAAATATAAACTAAATAACTCATTATTATTTTCAAACATATTATAATTCCTCCTTATTATCTTTAATAATATTTCTATCATCTTCATAATGACTTGCTGCTGCATCTGAAAATTGGTCCAACAGAAAGTGAATTTGTCTGTCTAGCAAAATAATATCGTCAAATACATGACTTCCAAAGTACATGCTAATTGATGTAATACTTTCAAAGTTAATGCTTAATTCATATTGCCCGATCTTACTGTTGAAATAGAAAGTTGATTTTTGCTGTGTGTTTTGGAATTTATGTCGTACTTCTGTTTTTTCGAGAAGTTTTCTTTCTTCAAGTTTCGGGGCGATAAAACGATATATCGCTTTAATTAGACTAGAAGAGAGTACTTCCATCATAAAAGTAAATATTTCTGGATTCTTTTTGTAGATACGATTATAGGAATCTAAAAAAAGCATAGTTTTTGTAAATTCAATTTTTGCTTTAGAAAACTTTTGGATTTCAGTATGTTCGTGAATTAAACAACTATCCCAGTAAGTTTCATTTAGCAGCTCAATAAAATTAGTCATCATAACTCCCTCCATAATAAAAACTCCTCAAAATTGAGAAGTCTGTGTATTACGCATAAATGCGTTTAATATTTTCTTACTGTGCTTCTAGTAGAAATTCTTCGTAGTCTTTTCTCAAAAGTAGATATTGTTTTGAGATGATTTCTTGAATGTCTTCATGTGTTAGATACTGATTTTCAATCAGAGTTTCATTTTTTAATTCTGGCCATGTTTTTCCGCATTGATCTAATACGAATTCGTTAAAACTCATTCACTCTCTCCTTTCTAGACAATACAAAAAGCCCTTCAAGGATACAGGATAGTAAGAACTAATGCAGTTTGCATTATATTCTTCTTTCAAGTAACCCGAAGGGCTTATGTGTATTGAGATTGATTTAAAAAATTAAAAAGGTGTATATAACAAATAATATCTCAAATTTCTGAAAATGTAAATTGATTATAAAGATTTCATTTTAGAGTTTGATAAATATAATTTATAAGAAGTAAATATGAAAAAGTTAGAGAATTATCTTAGTTATTAAATAGATTCTGCCTATACTTTAAGTAGAGCCCAATTTATTAAATTTAAATAGTTTATATGTTCATATATAGAATTTTGAAGGGGGTAAATTGTAAATGATTCCAACGTCAACATATGTGGCTAAATGGGTATTAGATGACTTAACACTTGCATCAAGACCGAATCAGGGGATCAAACTAAGTACATTTAAAAAATTAGAGAAACTTTATGTAGAATACAGAGAAATGATTGAGGGAGATACTAGCTTTGAAATCACACATTATTTACTAGAATTTATCAATCCACATAATCTATTTGTAGTAAGAGAAGGTTATTATATATTCGATAATAAAACGATGAAATTCATTAAAGTATCGGACGATATTCATTTTTCTAATCAAAGCTTAGCATATTGTAATAATGGAGTTGCAGTGGATTTAATAAACGGAAAAATGCATTTTTTAGAAGGACATTATTATAAAGTTAAGACCTCATATGTTGATTTGTTAAAAGGAGAAACTATCCCTGTAATGGTACTAAGTCATTTAGATAATAATGTTGGAGTATCAGTTCCTTTGACAATGTTTAATGAGGAAAGAACTTTTAAAATTGCAGAGAGTTATATAGTGGATCTCACTTCAAAAAATTGTAACAATGAGAGTGAATTTAGTGAAAAGGGAAACGTAGTACGATTTCTAAAACCATCTATTGTGTAGTTAAGTATATATGTTAATTAAATTCATAATGAATTTAAGAAGGTGATAAATTTGTCTTTTGAAATGTATACTGCCTTTCGAGGTAAAGTAATTATAAAGGATGAATATAAAGAATTGGTGGAATTAATAAATACAGGAAGCTGGGAAGAAGCCGCGTTAAAGTTTCCATTTGTTAAAGAATATATAAAAGTTAATCGTAGTACAGACATCCCATTTACAAAGAAACAGATAAATGAAGCATTAGCAGAAGATGATTTTCTATACATGAGGTGGCACGTAGGAAACTGGGAAGAAGAGAATGACTATTATACGAATTTAAAAGGTAATGAGTGGTCATTTATAGCCAATTTAAAGAATTACAGAGATACAGAATATAATGTGACACCTATTTCATTATTTATGAATTTGATATTAAAAGAAGTAGCAGAACATATTATAAAGCTGGAAGTTTGGTATGGTGAAGCTGATAAACCAGAAGAATATGTTTATGTTAATAACGAATTTATAAAGAAGTTTTAGCAGTAATGAATTATTGTTGCTTTTTTATTTTTAAATACACTAAAATTATTGTTGTTGGCTTTATGTATATTCATTTATAATAGAATATGGAAAATTTTACACTGCAATAATAAAGATTTTTATTATACAAGAGCTGGAAGCAGCTCTTTTTATTTTGCTCAGGGGGAGTGTGAAAGAAAAAAATTTATGTTAATGGCGAAGTTAAATGATCTAATAGAGAATAAAAAATTAAAATTAGTAGAACTGGTAAAAAAACATGGTTTTAGTCATACGAAAGTCCTACATTTAAGTCAGGAAATCGATAAATTAATTAATAAATATATGATTATAAAAAAGGAACCCTATAATAGTAGGGTTCAAAGTGAACAGATACATAAAATAAATAAAGAGAATAATTTAATTATATAAGAAATTTCATACTGTAATATTGAGAAAGTGTAAAACCTTAATTAATTATTTTCGTTTGAAAAGTGATGTGATTACTATTTTAAAGTTAAGAACAGATTTAATAGAGAAAGCTGTTAAACTAACTCATATAAAAGAAGACACCAATGTTAGTAAACAGGAAGTTAATATTGCGTTTAATTTATATGAGGAATTACAAAAAATAAACGAACCTAAGAAATTTAAATTTTATCCTTTTAATGAAAAAGAAGCCAGTGAATTCTCACTAGCTGATTTCTCGGAAGACGCTAAAAAAATTACTCGTTTAAGAAACTGGGTTTTAGAAGTGCTGCCTATTATAGATTTGTATAAAGAGGTTGGAAAATTACCCCTAACTAGGGAGAATAACGACTTTGTAGAGTATCTTGAAGATTGCTTCAGTACTTATATCTCAGGGTTAGAGAGTATCTGCAGTGCAACATTAGAAGCAGTTATTAATAAACAGGATTTGAGACACGTAAAGAATTTGTGTGAAGGAATTATTTGTTCCTTACAAGAATATTATAAAGGTTTTCCGTCAAAGGCTTTTAAAGAATTTCATAGAGTTTTAATAAATAACGTGTCTATACCAAATCATTTTAATCATATAAAAACACTTCAAAACTTTGACAATGAATTCCTCTATAAAATGCGAGTCGGTACGGATCATGTATTTACAAGTGAAGAAATGTTTCATATACCGTTAGAACTTCGGGGAATAGTCAGCACAAATAGATACAGTATTCCTGGGGTACCATGTATCTATTTAGGAAGCTCGCCTTTAACCTGCTGGGAAGAACTTAATAAACCGGATTTAAATACGGTTCAGACTTCAGTATTTAAATCGGATGATATAAGTTATATAGATTTATCTACCCCACCTGTTGTTTTTATAGAGAAGATAACTAAGAAATTCTATGATTTCGGTACAATTAAGAGAAAACCCTTATTTGCGGATAGGTTGAAGGAACCAAATGAAGTAATTTCTTATCTAATTATTTGGCCTTTAATGGCAGCATGCTCTATACGTGTAAAAAATACGACTGACACATTCAAACCCGAATATATTATCCCACAACTATTATTGCAGTTTATAAGATATGAAGGATTTTTTGATGGCGTCAGTTACTTCTCAACTAAAGTGGATAACTACTCTGCTGAAACAGCCGTACTTTATAAAAATTTTGCTTTTCCTGTTCAAGGTGGAGCAACTAAAGGTCTTTGTTCAAAATTACAAAGTAAATTTGATGTTTCCGATGCAGTACCGTGGAATATGTTTCAGTTATATAAGGATTCACATCATTGTCTCCCCAATGAGGGAGAGAAACGAGTTGAACATGAATTCATTAATGGAATGAGTTTATTATATTCTTCTACAGATTTTAGTAAGCTTGAAACTTTTTTACAAAACAAATTTTTATTAGAAAGATCTAATTGACATTAGTTTAGAATGTGGGAAGGTATTCAATCTATAGATTCAAATGTTTAGAAGACTAGACGAATTTGTGATATATTTTTAAAGAAGTGCACAAGTGCAAAATCACAAAAAAGATCACCTATGAAATTTTGTAGGTGGTCTTTTCATATTCATTAAATAAACTTTGGATTCAATTAGTACAGTTGATCTTTACGTATCTTTAATAGATAAAACTATATGAAAAAAACAGGTAAAAAAGTAGAGAATAATCTGTCTAAATATATAGAATTTTTAACAAAAATTCATAAATATGTTATATAATGATGTTAACAAACCATATTTTAGGCATTACCCCCGATTGTGTAGAATAAATAATTTTTCGATGAGCTAAAGTATTTGGTTAAAAGAACTTGTAGCGGGGCCTGCTACAAGTTCTTTTATGTTTTTAGTAAAGCAAAATAAGAAAAAAGGAGGGAATACAAGAATGACAAGAAATTTTAAGAAAGCAGCACTGAATTCGTTAGATGGGAAATGGGGATTAG
>WPCH01246381.1_pt1 | contig 53979 bp, 50 predicted proteins | sample 5399881 | NCBI WGS metagenome assembly WPCH01 (sample SAMN12869468, study PRJNA574797) | sludge metagenome | isolation source: wastewater treatment of pH5 | place: China:Beijing | collected 2019-05-20
TGGTAATTGACCTGGAGGTGTTCAGGGAAAAAATTTAGTTTTTAAACGCGGCTCAACTGTTACTTGTCGCATGCTACATGTAAATGTTGAGCCATTTTTTTTTGCTCTCTTATTTTGGGACTGTTGAAAAATCAATCGTTAACGAAATAACAGAGTTGGCATGAGTTATGCTATATAAATCATCATACAAACCTATCCACCGTATGAAAGGAGATATTTAAAATGAAGTATCCAAATTTATTCAGTCCTGTTAAAATCAAAGGGTTAGAGCTAAGGAACAGAGTAGTTCTTCCGGGAATGGGGACAAATTATACAGCCCCCGGAAGTTATATGAATGACAGAACCATCGATTATCATGTGGCGAGAGCGCGGGGAGGCAACGGTTTAAATACTACAGAGATTACGTCTGTTCATACGCCGTCGGCGCCAAAGTATTTTTTAAGCATCAGTGATGATAAGTTTATACCGGGACTGAAGAAATTTACGGATGCGATTCATGAAGCGGGAGGAAAGGCGTGCGTTCAGCTCTGGCAGGGTGGTGTTGTCGCCAAGATGATGGATCCCGAAACGGTGGAGTTCGTGCCCAGTGATATGACCGTCAATGAGGTTATAGGTACTCCGATACCGGAGATGACCGTACGGGCAGCGGATAAAGAAATGATTAAAGAGGTCGTAAAGGCATTTGGACAAGCGGCGAGACGCGCTGTAGAAGCGGGGTTTGACACGGTGGAATTTCACGCTGCTCACGGCTATTCTCCGCATGAGTTTCTAAGCGCCGCTTTTAATAAGAGGACGGACGAATATGGTGGAACTTTAGAAAACCGTGCCAGATTCCTCCTTGAGTGCATCAGAGAAATTCGCGGCAATATTCCTGAGGACATGCCGCTCATTATGCGTGTAGATGCTCATGACGACTATGTAGAGAACGGATTAACAATCGAAGAGGTCATTGCATTTTGCAAAATGGCGGAAGAGGCGGGAGTCGACGCTCTAAATGTCTCCAGAGGAAATCCCATTACGCTGGGAATGAAATACGAAGTTCCTCCTATTGATATTCCTAAAGGCTTTAATGTGGATAACGCAGCCAGAATCAAAAAGGAAACAGGAATGATTACCATCGCTACGGGGCGAATCAACGACCCGCAAATGGCCGAAGATATGATAGCAGACGGAAAGGTAGACATGGTGGTGATCGGCCGGGGACAGCTGGCAGATCCTGAATTTTGCAATAAAGCATATGCAGGAGACGACGAAAGTATTATCCGCTGTGTGGGATGTAACCAGGGCTGCATTGGAGCGAACGGCCCCATGACGTGTACAAGGAATCCAGCCTTGGGAAGAGAAAAGGAATTTGCCCTTATTAAAACGGATAGTCCGAAAAAAGTTTTGGTAGCCGGAGGAGGCATGGCTGGGCTGGAGGCGGCCATTACGCTGAAGCAAAGGGGGCACAAGCCTGTTTTATTCGAGGAAGGAGACCGCCTCGGAGGGCAGTTCTTTATAGCGGGACTCGCGCCGAGAAAAGCTGAGATGAGGGAAGCTGCCATCTCGAGAGGCCGGCAAGCTGCCCGGCAGGGGGTTGATATCCGGTTGTCCACAACTGTGACTGCCAGCGTTCTGGATGAAGTCAGGCCGGAAGCGGTGATTATAGCTACGGGCGCTAATCCGATCAAACTCGACATTCCCGGTGCGGAGCTTCCGCATGTAGCAGGTTGCTTTGATGTGCTTAACGGAGAAGTGTGCCCTGAAGGAAATGTCATGGTGGTGGGCGGAGGTCTGGTCGGTTTGGAAGTAGCAGAATGTGTTGCACAGGACGGCAATAAGGTAACTGTTTTAGAAATGCTCGACCAGGCGGGCAAGGACCTTGAGAATTTGCGCAAAATGTGTGTACTGGAAAGTCTGCGCCACTCAGAAGTCAATATTCTGGTAAACACAAAATGTGTTGAAATCAAAGAAAGTTCCGTAATTGTCGAAAGAGGTGGCAAAAACGAAGAACTCATGTGTGATTATGTGGTAATCGCTGTGGGCTCGAAATCCAGGGATTACAGTGAAATAAAGCTTTATTGTGAAGAAAAGAACATCCCTTATTACGTGATCGGGGACGCTAAAAAAGCAAGAAAAGTAATTGACGCCATAGCGGAAGCGGCGGAGATAGCAAGGGCCATTTAGCAATAGAGGAAGTTCCCGTTTTTAAAAATCGCAAAAGAACACTGAAATTTCAACATTTCAGTGTTCTTTTGTATAGGATTTTCTGTCGATTTTGAATCTCGCGCTCAGGATAATAACCCATATCACATTAGTATTCAGCTATCGAAAAGCTGTTTTTAAAACTGAAGTCTATTCCCAAATGTCGAGGATCATTGTCACGGCGCAGTAGACAAGAAGCAATGCCATTACTACGTTCAATATTTCTCCATATTTTTTGAATGCACGCTCAAATACCGCACCAAAAAGTGCCCAGCAGCAGGTTCCGGCAAATCCGATGGCGGATAGCAGAAAGACAAAGCCTGCCACACCCAGAGGATCATGATAGTATGGGAGGATAAAGGAGGATAGGGCGGTAATGCCATAAAGAATGACCTTGACATTGATAAATTGGAGCACCATGCCCGATAAAATTGTGTTCGTCTGCGCAAGCCCTTTCTTTTCTCCGGCGGGTTTATTTCTCCAAACAACCCAGGCCAGCCAGAGAATATAACCTGCGCCGACACAGAGCATGAAGGGCTTTATTGAAGGAATAAATCCATAGAGAAGGGAAGAAAAGGCCGCGCAGCAGGACATAACGACAAGAAAACCCAGCAAGACGCCCAAATTAAAGGGGAATGATTTTTTGAAACCATATTTGCTGGCGTTCGTCATGGACATTATATTATTAGGACCGGGTGTAAAGGCAGTCAGGAAAACATATGCGAAAAATGCTGTAAAGTTCATGAGAATCTTTACCTCCTCATCAAAAGTATGCTATACTGCACAAAATACATAATATAAAACCTTTGTGCAGTATATTATATTTTATGTGCGATATATTGTCAATGATGTTGGGAGAAAATACTTTTGAAGAATATAAATTCAGTGATTTCCACAAACCTTAAGAATTTGCGGGAGCAGAAAAAGATGACCCTTGATGCGGTAGCAAAGGTATCGGGAGTCAGTAAAAGCATGCTGGGCCAGATCGAGCGCGGGGAAGTCAATCCAACCATATCAACGGTATGGAAGATTTCAAATGGTTTAAAGGTGTCTTTTTCGGAACTTTTGAACCGCCCGGCGGAGGAGTGTGAAGTGATCGACGTGGCGTCTGTTGAGCCCCTTTTTGAGGATGATGGCCATTATCGCAACTATCCCATATTCCCTTTTGACGGCGACAGGCGCTTTGAAATTCTATATATTGAGCTGGATCCGGGAAGCCATTTGGAAGCGGAGTCCCACCCGGAAGGAACGGAGGAGTTCATCACGATTTTTTCCGGAGAGCTGGCAGTCCGCGTCAATGACAGTACCCTTACGGCAAAGGATCCCGGTTCCATTCGTTTTAAGGCGGACCGCCCTCATCAGTATCAGAACATAAGCAAAGAAATTTGTCGCTTGAGCATGGTTATCTACTATCCGAAATAAAATTACGTCCTCTTTTAACAAAGGATCGTGACTTTATTCGTTCTAAGGCAGACCGTCCCTATGCCGCGATGTCGGGCTATATTTATTCAATGTATTATAAATGTAATACTAAATTAAAAACTGAACAGGAGGGAAACATGGCTGAATTCTCAAAAGAAGAGCTGGAAGCGGCCCGAAAAGCAATATCATCGTCTATCCGTAAAATAGAAAAGGTAAAAGAAACCCTCTCAGAAAAGCAGCCTCCGCCAAAATCGCAATTGACCTTAGCCTCGCGTAACCTGCAGGCGATGCGAATCGCCATGTCATTGATAAATCGAGAGCTGAAAGAAAATGAGGAGAAAGAAGCTTAGAAAATAGTAGAGATTTTTATTGACAAATTGTCATCCTGAGCGCAGCGAAAGATCTTACATAAAACAAAAAGATTCTTCGCCGTAAGCTCCTCGGAATGACACGTAAACGCAAATTTGTCTCTGCATTTCATATACATTCAGGCTTGAAATATTTTGGAAAATGTGATTATATAAGCATAGAAGGATTGCCGCTTTTCGGCAGCGGCTGGTCCTAAACGGAGTTAGAAAACCGCCACTCTCGTGACGGTTTTCTGTCATTTCTTGAGCTCAGCGCTCAGAGTAATAACCCCGGAAGGGAAAGGCTATTTAGAATTAAATGCTGGAATACACCTTGATCCGCTCAAGGCGGAGGACGATAGCGATACATATTACAAAGGATGCGGAGATAGAGGTCCGGGCGCCGCTGAAAGCGCGGAAAGCCGAGATCGACCGCTTCGTTATGTCAAAGAGCCAGTGGATCAGCAGACATTTAGAGGTGATGGAGCAACGTATCAGTAACAGAGCGGAGTTTGCTGTCAGCTACGGCGACACAGTTCCCATGCAGGGTATAGAGTATCCTATAATCGCAAGAGAAGAAAGCCGCGCCGGGTTTGACGGTGAATGTTTTTTTCTGCCGCAGGATTTGCCTCCTGATGAAATTAAGTCCTTGATCGTAAAAGTGTATAAACTAGTTGCGAAGAAACTTCTTACCAATAAGGTGATCGACTACTCAAAAGAGATGGGTGTAATGCCTGCTGCGGTAAAAGTAAACAGCGCCAAAGCCCGCTGGGGAAGTTGCAGCGGCAAAAACAGCATAAATTTCTCCTGGCGTCTGATCCTGGCCGACGATGATGTTATCGATTACGTAGTTGTACATGAGCTGGCCCATATCCGGGAACACAATCACTCCGAAAGATTCTGGAAGGTAGTGAAATCGGTATTGCCCGATTATAAGGAAAGGCAGAGGAAGCTGAAGGAGTTTCAAAAAAAGCTTGCCAACGAGGATTGGGATTAGCGTTGATGGCGGCTTCGTTTGGCCGTTTTCCTGAAAAAATCTAAGTAAAAATAATCAGTAATAAATAATGTGTGGATTTCGCCAGGGCAGTCCTGAATTTGAAGAAATTTGGACGAAAGTTCAAATTGCAGACAAATCAGAGGAAACGAATTCCGACGAGAGTTTTACGCTTTTCTCACTCTTGTCAGTGCAATTTTTCCGGTTGTATGCAGGTTTATCCTAAAGACCTGCATATAATCGTAATTTTTGCTCATCTCAGACCTGAATCAGGGTCAAATCCGCCCGGAGATTGCATACAATCGAATTTTTTGCCCACCTGATGACGAATCAGGGAATCGAAAAGGACAATCTCACTTCCAGGAGGAAAGGGATTGTCCTTATTCTTTTGTAGGGGAGAAAATCAAAAAAACATTGACAGCATGGCAAAGGCTGGTATAATTAGATAGACTAACTAAATAAATTTTCCGACAGAGAATCGGAATGGCCGGGATGAGGATATACCCAGGAGAAGGGAGGAAAAAGATTGGAAACTTTTGAAAGCAAGTTCAACGAATTGCTTATCGAAACCTTTCAGGACATTCTCAGGGTGGAAGAGTTGATACTGCAAAGAAGCGCCCCCAAGCTTTCTATCGCTGAAGTACACATGGTCGAGGCGGTGAGAAGGGCAGAAAACGGCGCATTGTCGGTGAGCGAGATAGCTTCTCTGCTGCATATCGCTGTACCATCGGCTACGGTTGCTGTCAACAAGATGGTTAAGAAAGGTTATGTTACAAAGGAGAAAAGCAATGAAGACGGCAGGGCCGTAATGGTCAGGCTCACCCGTGAGGGCGAAAAGATCTACCGGCTTCATCGTTATATACATCAGAAAATGGTGAAAGCCGCTGCCCAGGATCTGACGCAGGAGGAAAAGGATACTCTGCTGATCGGGGTAAAGCGCTTAGATGAATTTTTCAAGAAGAAGATGGCTAAATACGGAGGGAGTAATGAGTTTTCAAATTATAGGCACAGGCAGGGCACATCCGGAGTTCGTACTCGACAATAATATGTTATCGGAAATCGTGGACACGGACAACGAATGGATCGTTACAAGAACCGGAATCAACACGAGATATGTAAGCACTCATGAGACCATCACGGAGCTTTCGGTAAAAGCAGCAGAGAATGCTCTGGAAAAAGCGAATCTTACGGGAAAGGACCTGGATCTGATCCTCTGTTCCACGATGAAAGGCGATTATGCCTGTCCTTCTCTGGCCTGTCTGGTACAGAGAGATATCGGGGCTGATTGTCCGGCGGTGGACCTCAACGCGGCCTGTTCCGGCTTTCTTTACGCCCTGGATCAGGCGGACGCCTACATCGCGTCGGGAAAGGCTGAAACGGTGTTGGTAGTCAGCGCGGAGATGATGAGCCGCCATCTTGACTGGACGGACAGAGGAACCTGCGTACTTTTCGGAGACGGAGCAGGAGCCGTTGTGCTGAAGAAGGGCGACGGATTGAAGTCCATCAAAATCACCGCAAAGGGAGATGATCAACTTCTGGTTATCGGCAATACATTCTGCCCGAGCCCCTACAGTAAGCAGGTTGATGTAGACCCTCGCTTCCGTATGAAGGGCGGAGAGGTTTTCCGCTTTGCGGTGACATCGGTTTTGCGGGATGTGAAAGAGGTCATGAAAGAGGCCGGCGTAACGGTGGAGGATGTGAAAATGATGGTCCCTCACCAGGCGAACCTGAGAGTTTTTCAGGCGGCGAAGGAAAAATTGGGTTTTTCCGAGGAGCAGTTGGCTATGGGCATAGACCACTATGGAAACACATCTTCAGCCAGTATACCCTTACTGCTGGATGAACTGGTGGAAGAGGGAAGACTAAAGTCCGGAGACATTATTGTTATGACAGCTTTCGGAGGCGGATTGACCACCGGAGCCTGCGTCATAAAGTTATAAATGCCGTATGATCGAGACTGTCCGTTATTTACGGTAGGCACTTGCTTGCATTCGCTGGGGCGATACCCCCGGGCGCCGGCAAGCAGGTATGATTCTATATGATATGAAGTCTATAAAAAAATGGAGGAAAGAGAAATGACATTTGAAAAAATTGCTGGATTGATTGCGGAGAATAAGGATATGGAAGTTTCGGAAATTACTTTGGAAACATCCTTTGAGGATATGGAACTGGATTCTCTGGATGTAATTGAAGTAGTCATGTCCATCGAAGAGGCATTTGATATTACTATGGAGATCGATGACAGCGTCAAAACCGTAGGAGATTTGGTGAACCTGGTTGACAGTCTGGCGAAGTAAAGAGATATAAAGGAAACGGAGCGGGCAGCACAATGAAAACTAAGATTACAGAATTACTTGGAATCGAATATCCGATCCTGCAGGGAGGTATGGCCTGGGTGGCCAATGCCTCCCTTGCAGGGGCCGTGTCTAACGCGGGAGGGCTGGGCATCATTGCGGCGGCAAACGCTCCCGTAGAGGTGGTACGGGAGGAGATCCGAAAGATCAGAGAAATTACGGAGAAGCCCTTCGCCGTCAATATTATGCTCATGAGCCCCTTTGTGGAGGATATCGCAAAGCTGGTTGTAGAAGAGGGCGTTAAAATAGTTACCACCGGCGCCGGACTGCCGTCGAAATACATGAAAGGCTGGATCGAGGCGGGTATTACCGTAATACCTGTAGTTCCTTCCTGCGGCATGGCAAAGATGGTCAGGAGAGCGGGGGCGGCAGCCGTCATCGCGGAAGGCGGGGAGGCAGGAGGCCATGTAGGCGATTTGAACACGATGGCTCTGGTTCCGCAGGTTGTCGACGCGGTGGATATTCCGGTCATTGCAGCGGGAGGTATCGCCGACGGAAGAGGGATCGCGGCGGCATTTATGCTGGGAGCCTCCGGTGTGCAGCTGGGGACCCGATTTTTAGTAGCAAAAGAATGTACGATTCACAGGACTTATAAAGATAAGATTCTTACTTCGAAAGATATCGATACCATGACCACGGGAAACAGGCTGGGACATCCGGTTCGTGCTCTAAAATCACCTTTTACCAGAGCCTTCCTGAAAAATGAAAAGGACAGTACCAAGACCCTTGAGGAGTTAGAGGCATTTGGAGCCGGCGCTTTGCGAAAAGCGGTGTTGGAGGGCGATGAAAAGTGTGGCTGCTTCATGGCGGGTCAGAGCTGTGGACTGGTGAAAAGGGAGCAGAGTGCGGAAGAGATTATTCAGGAACTGGCAGAGCAGACGAAAGAAGTATTGAATGGCGGTATAAAATGGGTAAAATAGCGATTGTTTTTTCAGGACAGGGCGCCCAGTACAGCGGTATGGGAAAAGAGCTGGCACAGTGCTCGGAGGCGGCTGCCGGACTGTTCAAAATGGCGGATTCTATAAGACCGGGAACCTCAGAGCAGTGCTTTGAAGGCGCCCAGGAGGAGCTGCAACAGACAGAGAACACTCAGCCCTGCATTTTCTGCGTGGGCTATGCGGCGGCAGCGGCTCTGGCGGAAAAGGGTGTACAGGCGGATTGCGCCGCGGGATTTTCCGTGGGAGAAATTCCGTCTCTGGCCTACGGCGGCTATCTCTCCGAAGAAGAGGCTTTCCGCTATGTGATCAGGAGGGCCCTTGCCATGCAGGAGAGCGGCAGGAAGAACCCCGGCGTCATGTTTGCGGTGCTGGGCCTGGACAGCGAAAAGGTCAGGGATATCTGCGGCAGCGGAGAAGGCTGGTACCCGGTTAATTTTAATAATGAAACTCAGATTTCCGTGGCGTGTACCGAGGCTTCGGCAAAGGACTTCCCTCGAGCCGTGCTGGCTGCAGGGGGGAAAGCTATAAAACTTGCGGTAAGCGGCGGCTTCCATTCTCCTATGATGGAGGAAGCCAGAATCCTTATGGAAACAGAATTCCGGGATATGCCCTTTTCGAAAGGAACCATTCCCGTGTATTCGAACTTAACAGCAAAACCCTACGAACATAAGGGGCAGTTGTTCAGACAAATCGATTCCCCTGTACTCTGGCACCCTCTTATCAAAAATATGAGCAGAGACGGAGTGGACACGTTTATCGAGGCCGGACCTGGAAAAACTCTGAGCAACATGATTGCCAAGATTCTTCCCGGCGCGCGCATCCTCAACGTGGAAGACGAGAAGAGTCTGCAGAATACGGTGGAGGTATTGAAAGATGTTGAACGATAAAAACGCGATAATCACAGGCGGCAGCCGCGGCATCGGCCGGGCCATCGCTTTGGAGTTTGCTAAAAACGGGGCGTCTATTGCCTTGATTTACGGGGGCAACGATGATGCCGCCAATGAAACAGTGGCGGAAATAAAAGCCCTGGGTGTTGAGGCGGCAGCCTATAAATGCGATGTGAGTTCTTTTGAAGATACGAAGAAAACGGTGGAGGAAATCCTCGGCGCCTTTTCCCATATCGATATTCTGGTCAATAACGCGGGAATCACGAAAGACGGTCTTTTGCTTTCCATGGATGAAAAGAGCTTTGACAGCGTACTGGATATCAACCTGAAGGGAAGCTTCAACATGATCCGGCACTTGTATTCCCATCTTATGCGGCAGAGGAAGGGACGGATCATCAATATCTCTTCCGTATCCGGTCTCATGGGGAATCCGGGACAGGCCAATTATTCCAGTGCCAAAGCGGGACTTGTGGGCCTTACAAAAACCGTGGCAAAGGAGCTGGCGGGCCGGAGCGTGACCTGTAATGCCATTGCCCCCGGTTTTATTGAAACGGATATGACGGAGCAGCTTTCGGATAAGGTCAAAACTTCGGCAACAGAGGCCATTCCGCTGAAGAGAATCGGCCGTCCTGAGGAAGTGGCGCAATTGGCGCTTTTTCTGGCCTCAGACGCAAGCGCTTATATAACCGGTGAAGTAATTAAAATAGACGGGGGGTTATACATTTGAGAAGAGTAGCAATCACGGGAATGGGGGTCATCTCTCCCATAGGCAACAACATAGAGGCCTTCCGGGAAAATCTGCTGGCGGGAGTGGGAGGCATTGATTATATTACTAAATTCAATACCGATGACTTCAAGGTGAAAATCGCCGCGGAGGTGAAGGATTTTGAAATAACGGATTATATCGAGAAGAGCGAAGCTCGTCGTATGGATCTTTATACCCAGTATGCCATTGCGGCGGCAGAGCAGGCTATGGGACAGAGCGGCATCGCAGGGACTGTAGAACCTGAGAAACTGGGCGTCTACGTGGGCTCCGGTATAGGAGGGATGGACAGCTTTATCTCCACTACGGAAAAGTTTCTCAACGGAGGGCCCAGGAAGGTTTCTCCTCTGTTTATCCCCATGATGATTTCCAATATGGCCGCGGGTAATATCGCCATGCGGTACGGGGCTATGGGCCCCTGTCTGCCCGTAGTCACCGCCTGCGCCACCTCTTCCCATGCGATAGGAGAGGCATATCGGGCTATTCGTTTCGGTTATGCGGACGCTATCATCGCCGGAGGGGCAGAAGCCACCATCAACGGCATAGCGGTAGCGGGATTTACAAACAGCACAGCTTTGTCTTTGCGGAATGATCCCAAAGACAGCTCCATCCCCTTCGACGCCAGAAGGGACGGTTTTGTAATAGGGGAAGGCTCTGGTATCGTGGTACTGGAGGAGTATGAGCACGCGAAAAAACGCGGAGCGCAGATCCTGGCGGAAATAACCGGCTATTCCAACACCTGTGATGCTTACCACATTACAGCTCCCCATCCGGAAGGGCTGGGGGCTGCCAACGCCATCCGTCAGGCTCTGGAAGAGGCAGGTTATACCGAAAGCACCAAGCTGTATTACAACGCCCACGGAACCTCAACTCCCTTAAACGACAAAGGGGAAACAGAGGCTTTAAAAAAGGCCATTGGAGAAAGCCAGGCGAGAGAGGTACACATCAGCAGCACAAAATCCATGACGGGACATATGTTGGGAGCGGCGGGAGCCGTTGAAGTCATGGCATGTGTCGTTGCTCTGCAGACTGGAGAGATCCCGCCGACTATCGGATATAAAGAATCGGATCCCGACTGCGATCTGAACTATACACCCAATGTAAAGGTAAAAGCTGATCCGGATATGGCCATGTCCACATCCCTTGGCTTCGGCGGCCATAACGCGGCTGTGGTAATGCGGAAGGGAGAGTGAAAATGAATATTGCTGAACTGGAAAAAATACTTCCTCACCGCAAGCCTATGCTGCTGCTGGATGAAGCGGGTGTTGATGAAAACGGCATCGCCGTGGGGGGTTACCACGTAAAGGGGGACGAGTTTTTCCTTCAGGGCCATTTCCCGGGGAATCCTGTAGTTCCGGGCGTTATCCTCTGTGAAATGATGGCGCAGACCTGTGCCGTATTGCTGTCTTCCGAGACGGCGGGAAAAACGCCTTATTATACAAGCATCGATAAGGTGCGTTTCCGCAATCCCGTAAAGCCGGGAGATCAGGTGGAATTCAAATGCGAAATCGTAAAACGAAAACCCCCCTTTGTTTTTGCCGAAGGGAAGGGGTACGTGGAAGGAAAGCTGTGTGTCAAGGGTGAGTTCTCTTTTGCACTCGTGGAGTGAAATACATACTCTTGTAAAAATAGTGATTGACAAACAGCATTTGTACGTGTAAGATATTAACAATTACACAGAGAAACCTATGATTAAGAGCAAGTATCCTTGGAGGTTGACTTCAAGAGAGCCGCGGGAGGTGTGATCGCGGCAGTCGGACACAGGGTGAATGGGCTTAAGAGGGCGAGCTGAAAAGGAAAGTAGGCGAGACGGAACACCTCCGTTAACAGGTGAAGCGCATGTCAGTGCGTGTTGAGCGGGCGATTTATCGTCAATTTGGGTGGTACCGCAGGATTATCATAGTCTTGTCCCTTCTTTGGGATAAGGCTATTTTTAGTTTCAGGGGACGTTGCCCACATCGTCCCGTATAAAGGAGCAGCACATGTTTATTTTGACAAAGCGATGGCGATGGCGGCGCCAAAAGGAAATTACACGGCAGTAAGGTTCGGGAAGGAAAATCCTGATGTTTCCCGGAGGTCTGCTTTACTAAGAATAAGAATAGAGCAACTCAGAAAATGAAATGATAAGGAGAACTACTATGAAAAAGTTTATTTCCATTATAACGATAATCGCCCTCAGCCTCGCCGCATTTGCCGGCTGCGGCAGCAATGAGGTTCCTGTAATCGGTATTTCCCAGTACGGCGAGCATCCTTCTTTGGATAACTGCAGGGAAGGCTTCCTGCAGGGTCTTGCGGAGGCGGGACTTACAGAGGGAGAGGACTTTACGGTCAACTATCAAAACGCGGGTTTTGACGATGACATAGCAACCCAGATTGCTCAGAGTTTTTCCTCCGCCAACGTAACGCTGATGGCGGCCATTGCCACGCCATCCGCCGTGGCTGCCTACGCAGCGGCAGAGGATAAAGACATACCGGTTGTTTTTACAGCTATAACGGACCCTGTCAAGGCGAAGCTTGACAGCGGAAATATAACGGGAACCAGCGACAAGCTTCCCGTGGACGCCCAGCTTGAGTTGATCCGCAAACTGCAGCCCGACGCAACGACCATAGGCATTTTGTACACATCCAGCGAGCCCAACTCTCTTTCGGCTATCGAAGAGTACAATGAAAAAGCCGCGGATTACGGATTTACCATAGAAGCCATTGGTATCACCCAGCAGTCCGAGGTCACTCTGGCGACGGACAACCTGATAGCCAGAGGAGTCGATTGCTTCTCCAACCTGACCGACAACAATGTAGTAGGAGTATTGGCCTCTATTCTTGAAAAAACCAGCGAAGCGGGAATTCCTGTCTACGGAAGCGAAGTGGAGCAGGTCAAGATCGGCTGTGTCGCCTCCGCCGGTATTGATTACTACAAACTTGGCATACAGACCGGAGCCATGGCTGCTAAAATCCTCAGAGGGGAAGCGAAAGCCTCCGATATGCCTTATGAAATCATCAGTGAGTTCGATTATTATGTCAATTCGGATGCCCTTGCGGAAATGGGAATCACCCTCCCCGCGGATATTGCCGAAAAAGCCATTGAGACGACAAACCTGTAACATTGGAAGGAAGAGGATGCAATGAGCGGTTTTCTGGATTTAGCAATCAGCACGATTACGCAGGGCCTTATCTATGCGCTGCTGTCATACGGCGTGTATATCACGTATCGAATTTTAGACTTCCCTGATTTGACGGTGGACGGCAGCTTTCCGTTAGGGGCCGCTGTGACGGCTGTGCTGCTGACCAACGGCGTCAATCCATATCTTACGTTGCCCGCCGCCCTTGTGGTGGGCGCGGCAACGGGTCTGATAACCGGCTTGATCCATGTTAAACTGGAGGTCCGGGATTTGCTGGCAGGTATCATTACCATGACCGCCCTGTTTTCTGTAAACCTCCAGATTGCGGGATCGAATCTGATTATAGAAAGAGCAGTGGATACTATTTTTACCGCGCCGCCTACCATGGCTCTATTCGGGAGCTTCTCTCTCATTCATCGAAAACTGATCGTCTCCCTGATACTGGCGCTGCTGTTCAAGCTTTTGCTGGATCTGTATTTTAAGACCAAGAGCGGGCTGCTGCTCCGGGCTGTAGGTGACAACAGCGTGTTAGTCACCTCTCTGGCAAAGGATAAGGGCAGGGTAAAAATTATAGGGCTGGTGACAGCCAACGCGTTGGTAGCGCTGGCTGGCGCCATTGTCTGCCACGAGCAGAGGGCCTTTTCCAGCACTATGGGTACGGGACAGGTGGTCTTTGGTCTGGCCACTGTTATTATCGGCACCACATTATTTAAAAAATTCGGCTTCGTAAAGGGAACAACAGCTGTCATGGTGGGGAGCATACTATATAAAGTTTGTATTCAAATTGCCATAAGCCTGGGACTTCCCGCCAACCTGCTCAAGTTTATTACAGCGGTACTCTTCTTAGGAATACTCATTCTGGGGAAATATCAGAAAGGCGGGTTGAAGACGGATGCTTGAACTTAAGAATGTCAGAAAAATCTACAACCCGGGTACGCTGACGGAGATGTGCCTTTTTGAAGATTTCAACCTTTCCGTGGAAGAAGGAGAATTCCTCTCCATCGTCGGCAGCAACGGAAGCGGAAAAACCTCTCTGCTCAATATCATTTGCGGAAGCATTCCCATAGAGGGGGGAGAAGTACGCATCGCCGGTGAGAATATCGATAAACTGAAGGATTTCCAGAGATACGCCAGGATCGGCAGAGTGTATCAGAACCCTGCAATGGGGACCTGTCCCAACCTGACGCTGCTGGAAAACATGTCTCTTGCCGACAATAAGGGCAAGTTCTTCGGGCTTGGCCGGGGAGTTAATAAATCGAAGATCGATTATTATCGGGATCAGCTTTCCATGCTGGGTCTGGGGCTTGAAAACAAAATGAGCGTCAAAGTGGGTTCTCTTTCCGGCGGGCAGAGACAGGCGGCGGCCCTGGTCATGTCGACGCTGACTCCGGTGGATTTTCTTATACTGGATGAGCATACGGCTGCCCTGGATCCTAAAACCGCCGAAATCATCATGCAGCTCACCGACGCCATCGTCAGGGAGAAAAAGCTCACCGCCATGATGGTTACCCACAATCTGCGATACGCTGTGGAATACGGCAGCAGGCTCATCCTGATGAACAGCGGTGAGATCGTCTTTGAAAAGAGCGGACAGGAGAAGGAGGCTCTTTGCGTGGACGACGTGCTGCATATCTTTACGGAAATCAGCATAGAATGCGGAAATTAAAACAGCTTGGTCCCGCTGTCCGCAAATCAGTTTGTATTATTGTCATTTTGAGCGGCTTTTGTCATTCTGAACGCCTTTTGTCATCCTGAAGGTCGTGAAGGATCTTATCAAAGATTCTTCGCTGTCGCTCAGAATGACAGTGAGAATGTTCCGGATGACAATGAGAATGTTCAGGATGACATTTTTCGTTCGGAGGGACATGAAATACGCCTGCCTCTTTGCCGGCGCTCCCTGCTTACGGAAATATGCAATATAAATTGACAAGAAAACATACTGTGGTAAAATTACATATATTTATGTCTGTTCATTATATTCGTATTATTGGCCGGAATATTGTAAAACAACTACGGAGAAAAGAATTGGAGAAACCAAAACGTAAGAGGGGAGATCGGCGGGAAGCGAGACGAGTGCGCGATCTGGACCCCCTGCACCAGTTTATGCCCTACATGCTGCCCAAACGATGCGATTCTGAGGTGTACTTGCATGAAAAGATAGATGTTACGGAAGCTTTAAAGTACATAGCGGCAAGAAATGAGGCGGACCCGGAGCATAAGATGACCATGTTCCATTTGATTTTAGCCGCCTTATCTAAAACCATCGTCCACAGACCATATCTGAACCGGTTCATTTCCGGCAGAAGGTATTATGAAAGGTATAAAGTGAGTTTTTCCTTTGTCATAAAGAAAAAATTCTCAGACAAGGGAGAGGAAACCGTGATGCTGATGTACACCGACGGAGACACCACCCTGGACTGGATCAGCCGCAAGGTGGCGGGAGGTGTGCATGAGGTCAGAGACGCCGGAGGCAACGATCTGGACGATATTCTCAGAATTCTCATGAAGCTTCCCAGGTTCATGCTAAAATTTATTGCCTCATTATTGTCTTTCCTGGAATACCACAATCGTATGCCGAAATTTTTGTCGGATGTGGATCCTTTTTTCACTACTGTATTAATCGCCAATTTAGGCAGCATCAAATGCGGCGCGCCTTATCACCACCTGGCGGAATACGGCACCAACTCCGTGGTGGTGACGGTAGGAGAGATACATAAGGAGAATGTGATTGACAGCAATGGAAGCGTTGATATAAGAGACATTGTGGAATTGGGCATTACCATCGATGAAAGGATTGGAGACGGTTTTTATTTTGCAAAGTCCATCAAGCTGTTAAAATATTTACTGAGCAATCCGGCGCTTCTGGAGGCGCCGTTTAAGGAAGAGGTGAAGTACGATGATTAAGGCTCCATGGCTTGCTTTTTACGATTCAGTTCCCCATCATTTGGATTATCCGGATATATCCATATTCGAGATGGTGGATGAGGCAAAAGAAAAGTATTCGGACTATTGTGCCTACGACTTCATGGGTATGGAAAGAACCTACTCTCAATTTGTTGAAGAGATCCACCAGTGCGCAAAAGCGCTGAAAGCCATGGGCATCAAAGAAGACGACAGGATTACTGTCTGTCTTCCCAACGTACCCCAAGCGATTATCATGTTTTACGCCATCAATATGGTGGGCGCTATATCCAATATGATTCACCCCCTGTCCTCGGAAGGGGAGATCCGGTTTTATCTTGAGGATTCAGACAGCGTGGCGGCCATTACGTTGGACGCTTTTTACGGCAAGTTTGAAAATATAATAAAAGGTACGAGTGTCAAACATTTAATAATCACAAGCATTAAGGATAAATTAAATTTTGTAAAAGCGGCGGGGTTCAAGCTGACAAAGGGCCGTAAAATCAAGCCGGTTCCCAAGGCTCCCGGTGTGATTCTGTGGAAGGATTTTCTGGCGGCGGGAGACAGTCACAACACGGAATACGCAGTAGTCCGGAAAGGGGAGGACCCGGCGGTAATTTTATACAGCGGAGGAACTACGGGAACTACGAAAGGTATTCTTCTTACCAATCTTAATTTCAACGCTTTGGCCATGCAGACCGGAGCCATGGGCGACTGTCTGGACCCAGGGGATTCCATGCTTTCCATCATGCCCGTATTCCACGGCTTCGGCCTGGGGATAGGAATTCATACGATGTTTGTTTTTGGCTGCAAGTGTATTTTGATTCCTGCCTTTAGTGCCCAAACCTTTGGAACGCTGCTGAAAAAGAACAAGCCAAACTTTATAGCGGGGGTGCCCACCTTATTTGAAGCTCTTCTGAAGAGTGACAAAATGAAAGGCTTTGATTTGAGCTGTCTGAAAGGCGTGTTCAGCGGGGGAGACTCCCTTTCCATCGAACTCAAAAAGAAAGTGGATCAATTCCTGAAGGAACACGGGGCGAACATCCAGATCAGGGAAGGTTACGGAATGACGGAAAGCGTGACGGCCAGCTGTTTGACGCCCAAAAATTACGCCAGAGAAGGGAGCATCGGCATTCCATTTCCCGATACCTATTATAAAATCGTAAAGCCCAATACCCAGGAGGAAGCTCCCTATGGAACGGAGGGTGAAATCTGCGTCAGCGGTCCTACGGTTATGGTGGGATACGTGGGTAATCCAAAGGAAACAGCACATACATTGCAGACTCATCCCGACGGACGTACCTGGCTCCATACGGGTGATTTAGGTTACATGGATGAGGATGGCTTCGTCTACTTCAAGCAGAGGCTGAAAAGGATGATCATTTCTTCCGGATACTCCATCTACCCGTCTCAGCTGGAGAACATTATAGATTCCCATAAAGACGTGCTCATGTCCACTGTCATTGGGGTGGATGATCCGTATAAGATACAGAAGGTGAAGGCCTTTGTGGTATTGAAGCCTAATATTTCTCCCACCGACGAAGTAAAGGAGAGTATCCGGCAGCATTGCGAAAAAAACATTGCCAAATACGCTATGCCTTACGAATTCGAATACCGGGAATCTTTGCCTAAAACCTTAGTAGGAAAGGTGGCCTATACCATCCTGGAGGCCGAAGAAAAAGAAAAGGAAGAAAAGCGTAAAAAGAGTAAAAAAGCATAACGAGGGATGACGAGATGGACCAGCAGATTATAAACATTTCCATTGATGATATTTCCTCTGCGGCCATGGGTTACTTTGCGGCGACTGCGGGGCTTAAAAAGGACAGCGAAAAGCACAGGCGTATGTGGGCCCATGCCATGAGGGTATATGAGGAGTTTCGTCAGAAAGCGGAAATAAAGGTTTTTCTACGTTATTTGGTTCCCGGAAAAATTGACGGGAAGAATATTTATTTCAACGGAATACGGTTTAGCTGCAACGCCTTCGAAAGGTTTACACCGGACAATATCAACGGCGCGTATTTTTATCTCCTCACCGTCGGAGATGCGGGAACAGACAGCGAGCAGCTGATGGATCAGCTTTACGCCGACATCTGGGGGACTTCTTTGGTGGATTCGGCAAATGATAAAATCAGAGGCCACATTTCTTTCGTAGAATCGGAAAAAGAAAAGGGGAACGTTTTGTCCGCTCCTTTTGGGCCCGGTTATTACGGGATGGCTCTGGGGCAGACTGTGGAGTTTTTTCAGATAGTAGACGCGCCTCTGGTGGGAGTGACTTTGACCCCCGGCGGGATGATGTTGCCTCAGAAAAGCGTTACCGGACTCTATCTGTCTGTAAAGGATGGGAGCCAACTGCCGCCGGGCTCCTGTGAAAACTGTATCGGGGGCGTTTCCGGTTGTGCGTTTTGCAATCGGTCGGACGTGGAAAAGCCCACTTAAGAGGATGAACGTTGCCCATTCCGATATTGTTTTGGAGTGCAGCCCTCTGCCTTACGAAAGACCTTGGAGAAGTAGCTCTGATCTTCAAATCCGCACTGGTAGGCGATGTGGGTCAGGTTTACACTCGTCTCCCGGAGAAGCTTTTTTGCTTCCCTGAGCCTTAAAAGGGTCAGATATTCTGTGAAGCTCTCTCCCATCTCCTGCTTAAAAAGCACTGACAAATAGGATGGGTTCACATGGAAATAGGCGGCGCTGCCTCGCAAGGTTACCTTTTCTCTAAAATGGCTGTTCATGTACTTCACTGTTTTTTCTATTAACTCAGAAGAGCCGTGGTAAAAATCTTTCGAATAACTCACGGCAAGATCTTTTATAATAGAGCAGGCTGAGCGTTTCATGCTCTCGTAATCCTCTTCGTCTGTCAAAATGTCTAAATTGCCGGATTTTGTTTCAATATATCCGGGAGAGGACTGGCTCCAGTCTGGGAGACCCCGAAGCAAAAGATTGCACAGGCTATAGATTTTCACCTTCATAGCGCTGAGGTCACCGGCTTCCAGAAGATAGAGCTCATCCAGAAAGCCGGAGGCGGCGTCTACCGCGCCTTTTTCCTCTCCGTTGAAAACCAGCTGGCTGATCTGATCCTCCAATTCACGGGGATAGGCCATTTCCTTATGGGTCTTTTTATAATTTCGTACTTCTGAATTCAGTTTGGTCTGTCGCTGATACCGTTCATTTTTAATGAAATAGTCTCTGGCGTTTTCTACGCACGAAAGTACACAATTGTTCAACATAATAGATAAATAAGATACTTCCTCCGGTGTAAATACCTTCATTTTGTTCAGAGCCATTGTAAGCTTGGGGAAATCCGCGCCAGTGAGAGCGTCCTCCTTCAGCACTTTCGCAATATTGTTCTCCCGAAGAGAACCCATGGCAACGGGGCCGGCAAGAAAGCCTCCGGCCAGCTTATCTTCTATAAAAAGAGCTGCCACGATTTTTACAAATCCGCCCCGGCATACAAAAATATACGGTTCCCCCAACTGGGAAGCGTAGTTCATTGAAGACAGAAGGTTGCGGGTACATGCTGAAGAGAGGTCCCCGTATTGGCGGGAGTGGCTGCAGATTTTATATTCACTGCCCCATTCGTGCGGTATGTTTCCGGTAGCGTCCATATATGTAACGGGAATTCCCATCATAGTGCTGAAGGCGTTAATGGATTCCATCAAATAATGGGAAAGCTGAGTCGTCGATTGCTTTGCGACGGGAGAAAGCATGTGCTTCATTTCGTATCACCTTATCAAATTACATAAAAAAATATTTTAGGTAATATTATTTTACCAAATAAGGACGGAATGCACAAGTGGGAGGTTATCAAACCAAAATTAGTACAAATAATTGCTTAAATCCTTCTATCTACTTCAATCCGCTGTAAGTTATTATAATCATAAGGAGAGTGGGGGAAAGTATGCCTTTACTCCGGATTGCTACTTTGAAATGGAGGACAAATATGGGAAGAGAACTTGTTATCAAAGCAATGAATCATGAGAAGACCGATCGAGTACCCTGGGTGCCTTTTGCGGGAGTCCATGCGGGGAAACTGAAAGGTTATACAGGAAAAGAAATTTTTACGGATGCAGACAAGCTTGTGGAATCGCTGCTTGAAGTAAATAAGCTATACATGCCCGACGGCATGCCTATTATGTTCGACCTCCAGCTTGAGGCCGAGATATTGGGCTGCACGCTGCTCTGGGCCGATAACAATCCCCCTTCGGTAAAATCCCATCCCCTGGCAGACGAGAAGACAATCCCCTGCAGATGTACTCTTCCGACAAGAGAATCGGGAAGGATTCCGATGGTGTTGGAGGCAATGGGCAGAGTAAAGGCTGAGATTGGGGATCGGACAGCTTTGTACGGTTTGATTTGCGGGCCTTTCACCCTGGCCTCCCATTTAAGGGGAACGGGTATCTTTATGGATATGGTAAAGGACGCCTCGTATGTGAAAGAACTGGTCGGATTCTGTTCTGAGGTTTGCATTCAGATGGCGGAATTCTACATTGAAGCAGGCATGGACGTCATCGCAATCGTAGATCCTCTTGTGAGCCAGGTTTCGCCGAAGCACATTGAAAACATGCTGTCGGAGGGTTTCATCGCTGTTTTCGATTTCATCCGAAGCAAAGGAGCCCTTTCCAGCTTTTTTGTTTGCGGCAATGCTTCCAAACAAATAGAAGTAATGTGCAAGATGAATCCGGATGGTATTTCGGTGGATGAAAACGTAAATCTGGTTGAAGCAAAGAAAATCAGCGATAAATACGACATTCTCATTGGCGGCAACATTCCTCTCACTACAACGATGCTCCTGGGAACCCAGCATGATAACATGAAGAGCGTCATCGACATTCTGGACAGTGTGGATCACCATAACTTTATACTGAGCCCCGGCTGCGACATGCCTTATGACACGCCTATCGAAAACACCATTGCCGCGGCACAGGCGGTGAGAAATCCCGATGATGCCAGGAAGATGCTTGAGAACTACACGGCGGTCATGGATGATATCGACGTGGAAATACCGGACTACAAGAATCTTGATAAAGTTCTTGTGGAGCTGTTTCTGCTTGATCCGGATCAATGCGCGGCTTGTACCTATATGCTGAACAGCGTTGTGGACATATACGATGAAATTAAAGACATTGCGGAATACCGCGTCTATAAATATTTCATACGGGAGGACATCGCCAGAACGAGAAAGATGGGGATTGGGAATCTGCCCACCATGTGCATAAACGGCGAACAGAGATATATCTCCATTATTCCGTCAAAGGAAGAGCTTATTGCGGAGATTAAAAAATACGTTAAATAATTAAGGAGGAAAAAGATGAATAAGGAAATGATTCTGAAAGCAGCCGCTGAATCCATCATTGAAAGCGATGAGGATAAAGCTCTTGAAATACTTGCTCAGGCCGAGGCTGAGGGCATTGACGCAGTGGAGCTTCTGAGCAATGGTTATAGTGCCGGAATGCGTGAGCTGGGCGACCAGTTTGGCAGAGGAGAGATCTTTCTCCCCGAATTGATTTTCTCAACGGAAGTAATGAAAGCTGTTACCGAGAGAATTGAATCCAAAATGGAAGCCTCCGACACTCCTAAAAAAGGCGTGATGATCATCGGTACTGTAGCCGGTGACGTACATGACATCGGTAAAGGGATCGTCGCGTCTCTGGTAAAGACAAACGGCATTGAGGTCTATGATTTGGGCCGCGAGGTTCCAGCGGAAGTTTTTGTAGAAAAAGCCATCGAGTACAATGCGGACTTCGTAGGAAGCAGCGCGCTGCTCACAACTACTATGACGGAGCAGAAGAAAATTGAAGAACTTCTGGTTAAAGCCGGTATTCGGGATAAAGTGAAGACCCTCGTCGGCGGAGCTCCTGTAACCAAGCGCTGGGCGGAGAAAATAGGGGCTGACGCTTACTGTGAGGATGGTTCCGACACCGTAAATGTGATTCTTTCCTGGCTGGCAAACTAAGACAAGACACAGGATATCACAGTAAAGGGGAATAAAAATGAGTAAATTCAGGCACGAAGAAGACATCCAGGGCTATTGCATTTTAGGTAACAGCGACCTGGACGCTCTCCATGAGGCCACATTAGATCTTATGGAGGAGTACGGACTTCAGATTCACGGCGACGAGGCTCTGGAAATCTACAGCGCGGCGGGCTGCGATGTGGACAGAGAGACGGATAGAGTTCGTTTCCCCAGAAATCTGGTCAACGACAGCATAGAATCCTGCCCCGAAGAATTCACTCTCTGCGGCAGGGATCCCAAAAACGATACTTTGGTCGGCGGCAAGCACGTGGCTTTTAAAAACTTCGGAACAGGAGTTCTGATGATGGATCCCTATACGGGAGAAGTAAGGGACTCCACAAAGGAAGATCTGGGAAACGTGGCACGTTTCTGCGACGCGATGGAGGCAGTGGATGTATTTTCCATCGCGGTGGCTGCCGGAGATGTGGACCAACGGGTAAAAACTCTCCACGAGGCGGAGGTAGTGTTCAACAACCTTACAAAGAACTTCGCTCATGACCTGGAGGGTGTGAAAAACACCCAGCGGTTTATCGATATGGCTGCTGCCATACAGGGGGGGTATGACAAGCTGAGAGAGCGCCCCATCATCACTATGGGCGCCTGTCCCAACAGCCCTCTGGAAATCAATGAAAATGAGACGAGCATCATCGCTTTATCCGCCAGACACGGGCTCCCCATCGACATCCTGTCAATGGGGCTTTGCGGAGGGACGACGCCGGCCACTCTGGCGGGAACCCTGGTCACCACAAACGCGGAGATCCTGGGTGGAATTGTCTTATCCCAGGTTATCAACAAAGGCAATCCCATTCTTTATGGAAGTTCCACCACCATCATGGATATGAAATCCGCAACCTCGCCGGTAGGGGCTCCTGAACATGCCATGTTTGGATCAGCCGTAGGGCAGATCGGGCATTATTACGGCATCCCCACCAATGTAGGCGGAACTTAGGGGGACAGCAAGATCATAGATGCGCAGTTAGGCCATGAGAAGACCATGACATCCATTCTGCCCGCATTGACAGGGAGCAATGTGATCTACGGAATGGGAATGCTGGAAATGGGAATGACCATGAGCTACGAACAGCTTCTGATCGATCAGGAGATCGTAAAGATGATCCGCAGGATACTGCAGGGTATTCCGGTCAACAAAGAGACTCTGGCCCTGGATGTAATCAAAAAGGTCGGACCTGCCGGAAATTATCTGGCTGAGCGGCATACGAGACAATACATGAGACAGGAGTTATCTACGACCACTCTCATTAACAGGAAGATGAGAGATAATTGGGAGAGAAGCGGCGCTAAGGATATCGCCGAGGTTGCCAGGGAGCAAGCCATTGAGATCCTTGAGAACTATAAACCCACTCCGCTTCCCGAAGATGTCCGTAAAAAAATCCGGGATATCGTTCTGGAAGGCAAAGCAGAAGCTGACGAATTAGAAAGAAGAAAGGAAGGTTAAGATGCAGGAGAAGAAGTACTTTACCCGTATGGGTGACGGCTCTATTGTGCATATGACCGAAGCGGAAATCCGGGAAGACATGAAAGCCGGTATGGAAGACGCGGTCCTGAGAGGGAAGATCGACCCCCTCACAGACGAGGAGTTTGAGCATTTGTATGACATCATTACAATGCCGGGCATCATCGTAGGCGTTGAGCCGGGTATGCAGATTGTCACTACAAGTGATTCGGGTTCGGACAAGATCAGCACGAAGTGCGGAATTCCCGTCGACAGGGCCGTGAATGCCATGCTTCATGAGAGAATATTAGGCTGCGACTCTGTGGACATCGGCTACAGTGATTATAACTATAAGACGGTAAAGGGCGTTGCCAAACGGGAAGCTACCGTTTTAAAACACGCTTTGAATCGCACGACTATGCCGTTGTTTTACGGCGCTATGCCGAATCTGGGTTTCTACACGAAGCCGGACGGACCGGTAGACAACTGGGCGGTGCTGCTGCCAGAAGGCAAGATCAAAGAAGCGCTGGCTGCTCAGGAGGAAGCGGTAGATCATGCGGTAAAAGATATCCTTTATGTAGCGGAGCAAATGAACGACGTAGGAGCCGATGGAATCAATCTGGACACCAGCGGCGCTGCCGGAGACGCCGACTTTCTTGTATCTCTGAAAGCTACGGAAGCAATCAGAGAACAGTTTCCGGATTTGCACGTTGAGATCGGTATGGCCGGAGAATTTGTTCTGGGCATGCACGGAAGATTGAAATACGATGACGTTCGACTGGCAGGACTTTATCCTCACAAGCAGGTAAAGCTTGTGGAAAAAGCCGGCGCATCTATCTTCGGCGCTGTCGTAAATACTAACTGTAATATGACTTTTCCCTGGAACATTGCAAGGGTTTGTACCTTTATCAAAGCCTGTTCGGAGGTTGCGGAAATACCGGTTCACGCGAATACGGGAATGGGTGTCTGCGGTGTGCCGATGTGCGAAAACCTTCCAAGCGATATCGTATCGAGAGTTGATAAAGCTCTGGTAGAAATCTGCAAAATCGACGGATTGTAGATTGGCGTAGGAGATCCCCTCGGGGCGGAAGCAACTCACGGTATGGCCGCAAGCATGGGCGGCGTTCGTACGGCCGGAGATCTGGTCTTGCGGATGCAGCTGGCGCACAAGATGAGAATCAATGAGGCGAAAAAATATGTTGCGGAAAAGCTGAATGTTTCCCTCGAGGAACTTTGCGATGTGGTAACCATGTCGGAGATTAGAGAAGATCTGGGTCTTGGACTGGCTCACGTAGAACCCTGCGCGGAGGCTAACATAGGTATGGAAGCCAAATTCAGGATTGCGAAGCTGCTGAATATCAAGATCAACTCCGTTGAGAGATTCAAAGAAAGAGCCGGAATCAAATAGAAGTGAAGGGTATGGTACGGAATGCTCCGACTGCCAGGGCGCAGAAGGCGCATTTCGTCCCCCGGTACCCAAAACCAATCCCATCTCACAAAAATGATCTTATATAAAAATGTAAATATTGTCCTGCCTTTTTGAGTCAGACAATGTGTTTACATATATTAACTATAACTTTTACATATTGAAAGTGAGGTAAAAGATGGGCAGAAAAATCCCAGGTTGGCAAATCGCACTTGTCTTTTTAACAATTCTTGTATCGATGGGATATACCATCATCAAGTATGATGGTTACGTACATATCCCCCTCATGTTCTCCGGCTGCGTTGCGGGGATCGTTGCAAAAATTAACGGTTACCGCTGGAGTTATCTTGAGAAGGGTATACTGAACAGCATTAATTCGGCCATGCAGGCGTGTTTTATACTGTTGGTAGTAGGTATGCTTATCGCCTCATGGATCTCAGGCGGCATTATCCAGGTTATGATTTATTACGGACTTATGTTGTTAAACCCAAGCATATTCTTAGTAGCGTCCTGCATAATCTGCGCTATCGTTTCCCTTTCTACAGGAAGTTCCTGGACAACAGCGGGTACGGTAGGAATCGCTATAGTGGGTATCGGAGCAGGCCTGGGTATGCCTATCGGCATGACCGGCGGCGCTATCATATCCGGTGCCTATTTCGGAGACAAAATGTCTCCTCTTTCCGACACTACGAATCTGGCTCCCGCTGTAGCGGGAAGTACCTTATTTGATCATATCCGACACATGATATGGACAACCGCCCCATCTCTCGTCATCGCGCTTATTTTGTTTGCAGTTCTTGGTCTGGGGCATCAGGGCGCGGCAGATGTTTCGCAGGTAGAGGCTCTGACCGTAGCGTTAAAGGAAAACTTCACCCTTTCGCCCCTCCTGTTGATTCCCCCCATCTTCGTCATAATAATGGTCATCCTTAGGATTCCGGCAATACCAGGACTTCTTTGCGGCGTTTTGATGGGCGTGCTCTGTGCCGGCATCTTCCAGGGAGACAGCATGATGGAGGTGTCAGTCTACAACCTTTACGAAGGCTTTGTATCGGAGACCGGAAATGAATTCCTTGATGATCTGCTTACCCGCGGCGGTATCGAATCCATGTTCTATGCCATCAGTATTGTTCTCTGCGCTATGTTCCTCGGGGGTATTTTAGAGTCCAGCGAAATGCTGAGAGCGCTTTGCGACTTACTGCTGAAGGCAGCCAAAGGAACAGGTATGCTGGTCACCGTGACCGTATTCTCCTGTATTTTTATAAACATTACCTGTGCAGACCAGTATGTAGCCATCGTGCTGCCCGGCAAGATGTTCAAGGAAGAGTTTGAGAACAGGAGATTGCGCAACAAGAACTTGTCACGTATTCTCGAAGACGCCGGCACCATGACTTCGGCCCTGATACCCTGGACGACCTGTGGCGCCTACATGTCCAGCACTTTGGGAATCAATCCCTTTACGTATCTTCCCTACGCTTTCCTGAACCTGATGAATCCCATCATATCCATATTCTATGGCTTCACCGGTATAAGCATGGAGAAAATGACGGATGCGGAGTACGAAAAAATTATGGCGGACAGAGCAGCTGACAAGGCTTTGGCCATGAAAGCTCTGGAGGCGTAAGCCATAAAAGAGATATGGGGACAAACCCTGGACCCTGTGTCTGCTGTATAGGGCAGAGGGACAGATCTTGGAGCAACAGATCTGTCCCTCTCTCTGGTTTTCCAGACAGGGGACCTGTTGCCATGCTTTACTCCCGAATCTGTAACTTCTCAATCTGTATAATTGCAGGTGACGTATTTTTGAGGTATAGTATAAGTAATATGCTTATACTGCGCAGAGGCGCGATTTCTTGCGTCAATATCGTTAAAAATGAGCAAGCTCGATCCCTGCCAATGGGGAAGGAGGCGTGCCTGGCCGGTTGAATCTACAGAAGGGAGAATCACGTTGGAGATAAAGGAGCGGCTGATGCTGGCGGCAAAGGTTTCTATTATTCAGGCAGATGAGGAAAGGGCGATGGAGGTTGTCGACGAGGCCATTGCCAGGGAGATGGATCTGTCGGAGCTTCTTCGTTCCGGATTCGGTGCCGGAAATGCCGAAGTGGGCAATTCTTTTGAACTGGGCAGAATTTCACTGCCGGAGCTTCTTTATTCTTCCGAGGTTATGAAAGATGTTACGGAGCGGGTGCTGTATTTGTTGGAGAGCGGAGTTGATAATGAAGGCAAGATTCTGATCGCCACCGTCGAAGGAGACACCCATGATATAGGAAAAAATATAGTAGCGTCCACTTTCCGCGCTGCCGGGTTTGAGGTCATTGATTTGGGAAGAGAAGTGCCGGTAAGTCATATTATCCGTACCGCGGAACAATGCGGAGTGGATATTATCGCAACCAGCGCGCTCCTTACTACAACTTTGACAGAACAGAAAAAACTGGAAACGATGCTGCGAGATCTTGGACTTCGGGAGAAATATACGACAATGGTAGGCGGCGCGCCCTGTACTCCAAGATGGAAGAAGCGGATCGGCGCCGATCTTTACAGCGAGGATGCCATTGAGGCGGCAAAGCTGGCAAAGGAAGCCATTGAGAAGAGAAGGGAAGAACGTTTGAAATCGGACAAGCCAAATGACTGAAGATAGAGAACATTATGGGGGACGGATCGGATGGATCATATAGACTCTAAATCTATACAGCCGGGTGAAACTCCCGGGTTCCCCGCCAATTATTTTACCGGAAAAGAGCTGCGCCTCAAGCAGGGAAGGTAAGGGGTCATGGTGAAAGACCATCTGGATAAAAGTCTGTTAAAATTTCAAAATCAATTTTATAAAATCATGGTTGAACACTTGGGAGAAGAAATATTCGTAGCAGACGGCAATGGTAAAATTCTCTTTCTAAATCCGGCTTCCGTAAAGATGATAGGGCTTCCCGTAGATCAAATTATAGGGAAAAATGCCGAAGATCTTCAACGGGAGGGATACGTTTCTCCCAGCTGTACCATGGAAGTGCTGAGACAGAGGAAAAAAGTCAATATCCTGCAAAAATTAAAAGATGGAAGGACTGTCCTTGCCACAGGTGTTCCCATTTATGACAGCGACCAGGAAGAAATTGTTATGGTAATCAGCACATCCAAGGACGTGGATGAGCTGAACAGTTTACTTGCCACAGTGGAGAGTCAGGAAAGAGAACTCCGGATGAAAAACGCGGAGATCGAAAAACTGAGGGATGATATATTTACGGAAGAAGGTTTGATTTTCGGTGATACCGTAATGAAGGAGATTCGTGACGCGGTGATTCGTATCGCGCCTCTGGATATCACAGTGCTGTTGGAAGGAGAAACTGGTGTAGGTAAAGAGGTGGTAGTCCGGACTCTTCATCGTTTCAGTACCAGAAAGAATAATTCTCTCATGAAAATCAACTGTGCCATTATTCCCGAAAACCTCATGGAGTCCGAGCTGTTCGGATACGAATCCGGCTCCTTTACTGGAGCCCACAAAGAAGGCAAGCAGGGCAAAGTGGAGATGGCCGACGGCGGTACCCTGTTTCTTGATGAAATAGGAGAGATGCCGCTGCATCTGCAGGTTAAACTGTTGGATTTCCTTCAGGACGGAACATTTACCAGAGTGGGAGGAACGGAAAAGCGTAAAGTAGACGCCAGAATCATCGCCGCTACCAATCGGGATCTGAAAGCCATGTGTGAGAAGGGCTATTTCAGGCAGGATCTGTACTATCGCCTTAATGTAATCCCCATTAAAATCCCACCCCTCAGAGAACGGGTGGCGGATATCGGAATTCTGGCGAAGTATTTTATTTCAAACTATAATACCAAATACAAGGGGCATAAAACTCTTTCGGAAAGCGCTCGAATCACCTTTTGCGGATACTTCTGGCCCGGCAATGTCCGGGAACTGGAGCATGTAATCGAACGGGCCTATGTAATGACCGACGGTGATGTGATAAATGAGGAAACCGTTAATGTAATCCTTTATGGAGATCAATTTGGTACGCCGGATTCCAGGGTTATCTGCACGGATATCATACCGCTCAAAGAAGCCAAGAAGGAAGTGGAACGGCAGTTGATCAGCAAAGCCTGTGAGATTTACGGTTCAACCTATAAAATGGCAGACGCGTTGAAAGTCGACCAGTCCACCGTAGTAAAACTTTTGAAAAAACATCGAAGTGCCCAGGAGGGTGACGACGAAGGAAAATCCGCGGCAGAATAAAAATTATTTATAACAGGTTTCCTGAAAGTCAGGTACATAATTTTATAAATAAGAAGCAATGAAAATAATCATCATACGTGATGATTATTTTCATTTAAAGTCTGATAATTCATGAGAGACACAGGAGGCAATTGCTGTTTCTGCGGGATGAAATCCACTGAATTCAACGTGTTTCGGTTTTTATAAAAAATTGCATCCGTTTTGGCACGGTCTTTGCTCACTACAGGTTATGCACGGAAAACCTATTGGTAAAACGAAGGAACGAAAATGGAAAGGAAGAAGTGGTATGAGCAGAGAAGATATCGTAAAAGCGGCATTCGATTCAATTGTGGAAGCAGATGAAGACGCCGCCATGGAAGCTCTTGATCAATGGGATGCTTTAGGGTTGGATCCTGTGGAGCTTTTGACGGATGGCTTCAGTGCCGGAATTAACGAGCTTGGAGAGCAGTTTGGCAGAGGAGAGATCTTTTTGCCGGAGTTGATTTTCGCGACAGAAGTTATGAAAGCGGTGAGCGCGAGAGTGGAAGAGGCTATGGCTAAAAGCGGAAAAGAGGCAGAGCAGAAGGGCAAAATTATCATGGCAACCGTAGAAGGTGACGTCCATGACATAGGAAAGGGAATTTGCTGCTCCCTCTTAAAAACCGCAGGGTTTGAAGTCTACGACCTGGGGAGAGAGGTCTCTGTTGAAACCATCATCGATAAGGCTATTGAGTATGATGTGGATATCATCGGAACCAGCGCGCTTCTGACTACCACCATGGTGGAACAGCAGAAATTGGAAGATGAGCTCAAAGCAAAAGGCCTGAGGGACCGATTCATCACAATGGTAGGCGGGGCTCCTATCACACAGAAATGGGCCAATAAGATCGGCGCCACTGCTTACAGTGAGGATGCTTCCGAGTGCTGTACAACCGCAAAGCAGTTGCTGAGCGAGAGATGTTAGAGAGGGGGAGAAGAGAGCCATATGGATAAATACTTTACAAGAATGGGCGACGCCGAAGGCGTATGGATGTCCAAATCTGAAATCAAAGAAGATGTTCTGGCCGGTATGGAAAACGCCGTGGAAAAAGGCAAGTCCCAGCCCTTAGACAGCAATGAAATCGATTATCTCGTTGAGATATTAACCATGAAGGAAAAGAACGTCAGCGTAGAGAGAGGTAACGAAGGTATTGCTACTTTCGACGCCGGAACGTTGAAGCTGCCTGTAAGATGCGCCATTCCAGCAGACCGCTCCACCACTCTGCTCATTCATGAGAGAGTTTTGTGCTCGGATACGATGGAGCTTTGCAACACAGATTACAGCTATAAGGCGATTAAGAATATAGCTCCCGAAGAAGGGATGGCAATGGAGCACGCGCAGATGAACTGCATCATGCCTATCTTTTACGGAGCCATGCCTAACATGGGCCTTTACACCAAGCCTGACGGCCCTGTAGATAACTGGGCAACCCTGCTTCCCGAAGGGAAGATTAAGGAGGCTCTGGCCGCTCAGGAAGAAGCCGCGGGGCTTTGTACCAATGATATGATATTTATCGGTTCCACCATGGCGGAGGCCGGCGCCTGCGGAATTCAGTTCGACACCGCCGGAGCCAGCGGCGATGCGGATATCCTGGCAGCCCTTCAGGCCGCTAAGGTTCTGTCTGAAAAATATCCGGATCTTTCCATCACTATGGGTATGGCAAATGAATTCCATCTGGGAATGCATGGACGTCTGAAGTTTGAAGGGGATAAACTGGCGGGCCAGTATCCGGCGCGGCAGGTAAAATCCGTAGAAGCGGCGGGCGTACATAGCTTTGGCGCTGTTATCAACACCAACAGCAGCAGATCCTTTGCCTGGAACCTGGCAAGATCCATCACCTACGTGAAGGAAGCTACAAGAGTAGCGGAAATCCCTGTTTTGGTCAACGTTGGAATGGGCGTAGGCGGAATTCCCCTCACCAACACATCTCCGACTGACGCCACCACCAGGGCAGCCAAGGCAATGCTTGAAATCGGCAAAGCCGACGGGTTGTAGATTGGCCACGGAGATCCTTATGGCATGGCAGTAATGCACGAAATGGCCGCCGGAATGGGAGGAATACGGACTGCCGGAGATCTGGTAGCCCGTATGGTCATGAAGGGTATGAAGATACAGGCCGCCAAGGAATATGTGGCAAGCAAACTGGGCTGCAGCGTTTTTGATCTGTCGGACTCCTTCAAGATGAAAGAGATCAGGGAATCTCTGGACATCGGAACCGTGTTGGACAGACCTCACGCAAGCTACGGGATGGCCGCAAAAATCAAAATTGCGGAGCTGCTGGATATCAAGATCCCCAGTGTTGAGCTCTTCAAGAAAAAGGTAGGCAAATCCCTCTAAATCAAATCAGCGTTTTGCTTAATTTCAAGGGTTAGATTTGATTCTCTAAATAGTTTATCACACAGGCTGTCCGGCAACTGCCTGTGTGATAACAATCAAATGACCGCGTTTTGAAAAAGAAAATATAATTAGATTTAGATTTAGGAGGTAGTACATAATGGAAGGTTCTAAACTGAGAAGATCGAAGTATGATATCCCTCTTATTGTTGTAAGTTTGACATTGCTCTTTGGATTTGTATTCATGATGTTCATAAAGCCCGATGCGACACTTTCAGGTGTGTCTGCGGCTTTTGGTGCTACGATCAATGTGTTCGGATCTTTGCTTTTGGTCTTCACCTTTGCCACTTTAGCTATTTCTGTCTATTTAGGCGTGAGCAAATACGGGAGTGTAAGATTTGGAGAAGAAGAACCGGAGTATTCCATGTTCAGCTATATCGCCATGATGACTTTGGCCGCATTGGCTTCGGCGGCTCTCTACTGGTCCTTCACTGAGTGGGCATTTTATTATGAAGCTCCCGGTTTGGGTATGGAGCCGCGCAGCCTTGAAGCTTTGGAGTCATCCCTGGGGTATGCGTTCTTCCACTGGGGTCTTTCCGGCCAATGTATCTATGTGGCCATCGGCGCGGCTATGGCCTATGCGTTCTATATCAGAAAAGTTCCTCTGCTTCAAACCAGCGCTGTCTGCTGCAGCATGATGGGCGAATTTAAAGGCAAGAGCGCGCTGGGAAGAGTTATTGACTTTTTAGTCATATTTGGAATTGTAGGCGGACTGGGATGCACTCTCGGCTTGGGAGTTCCCCTTACGGGGGGCGCGCTGACCGCGGTGTTCGGAATTGAGATAACCAACTTTATAAGAGTTGCCATCGTTGTTGTCATTGGCATTGTATTCACCTTTACTTCTTTTATCGGGACCAAAAGAGGTATGAAGAATCTCAGTAACGCTACTACAATCCTGGCAATCGCGGTAGTGAGCTATATTTTCCTCGTAGGGCCCTCTGCCTTTATCATGAAGAACACCGTCAACTCCTTCGGGTGGATGATCCAGATGTTCCCACGCATGAGTTTGTTTACAGATCCTGTGACCCAGGGAGGTTTTCCGGAAAACTGGACTTTATTCTTCCAGGCATTTTACTTAAACTACGCCGCTCTGATGGGAATTTTCATCGCTAAGATCTCAAAGGGCAGAACGATTCGTCAATTGGTATGGGCTACCCTGATCGGAATTTCCGCCGGAGGTTGGTTCCTCTTCTCCATTAACGGCAGCTACGCGATTCATTCGCATGTTACCGGTCTTACCGATATCGTGGATCTTGCCAACAGCGGTGTTGGAGAAGCAGGTATTTATCAGGTCCTGGCATTAATTCCGGGAGGGAAGGTCATACTCCCAATCATCTTTATGTTTGTTATAGTCGGGTTCCTTGCGTCCACTCTGGATACTGCGTCTCTCTCATTGGCTCAGACTACCGCAAAGGAGCTGGACGATGAAGGTAATGTAAATCCCTGGCTCCGGGTGTTCTGGTGCTTTGTCCTCGCCCTGGTACCCATCTCCATTCTGACAGCGAATGCTTCCTTCACAGCGCTGAAGAATCTGGCAATTTTAATTTCAATCCCTTTCATGTTCGTGGTAGCGTTTATGGAAGTCAGGTTGATAATGTGGCTCATTGAAGACGCCAAGTCAGGCAAACTTGAAAAGTTCGGTATTTCAAAATAAAACTATCGTATACTCGTTTCCCGCCTTATGAAAAAATATATGGGGCGGGAAACGAAATAAATTAAGAAGTTTACTTAAGGAGGCAGAGATGGGAAAAGAATTAATTTTTAAAACACTTCGTCACGAAGAGGCCGAAAGAGCGCCATGGGTACCCTTTGCCGGAGTTCATGCGGGAAAGCTGAAAGGTTATACCGCGGAGGAGATTTTGAAGGATGAAGACAAGCTGGTGGAATCTCTTTTAGAAGTAAATAAGATTTATACGCCGGACGGTATGCCGGTGCTCTTTGATCTTCAGGTGGAAGCAGAGATTTTAGGTTGCGATTTGCTCTGGGCGAAGAACAATCCTCCTTCCGTAAAATCCCATCCCCTGTCCGGTGAAAAAACCATCCCTTGTCCGTGTCAGATTCCCGGGCCTGAAAGCGGAAGACTGCCTATGATCCTTTCTGCCATGAAACGGGTGAAAGCGGAAATTGGAGATCAGACGGCCCTTTATGGATTAATCTGCGGTCCCTTTACACTGGCTTCCCATCTGCGAGGCAGTGGTATCTTCATGGATATGGTCAACGATTCCCAATATGTCAAAGAGTTGGTGGATTTCTGCGGTGAGGTTGCCATGGCTATGTCTCAGATGTATATCGAGGCGGGAATGGACGTCATCGCCGTGGTAGATCCCCTTGTAAGCCAGATTTCACCGAAGCATATTGAAAAGATGCTGACAGAGAGCTTTACGGCAGTTTTCGATTTTATCCGTGACCGGGGTGCTTTTTCCTCTTTCTTTGTCTGCGGCAATGCCACGAAACAGATTGAGGTAATGTGCAAGATGAATCCGGATGGAGTTTCCATTGATGAAAATGTAAATCTGGCCGGCGCGAAAGAAATTACCGATAAGTACAACATCGCCATCGGCGGAAATATACCTCTTACCACAACCATGCTTTTCGGAACACAGGAAGATAACATGAAGTGTGTCGTCGATCTTTTGGACAGTGTGGATAACCATAATCTGATCATCAGCCCGGGCTGCGACATGCCTTATGATACGCCCGTCGAAAATACCATTGCGGCGGCTCAGGCTGTACAGCACACAGATGCGTCAAGAAGGATGATTGAAAATTATCAGGCCGTAGTGGACGATGTTGAAGTGGAGCTTCCGGATTATGAAAATCTGGATAAGGTTCTCATCGAACTATTTCTGCTGGATCCGGAGCAGTGCGCCGCCTGTACCTATATGCTGAACAGCGTAGTGGACGCTTACGAGGAATTCAAGGATATCGCGGAGTACCGGGTTTACAAATACTTCATTCGTGAGGATATTGCCAGAACAAGGAAGATGAGGATTGGTAACCTGCCCACTATGTGTATCAACGGTCAGCAAAAATGGATTTCCATCATTCCCAGCAAAGCGGAGCTGCTGGAGGAAATCAGAAAATATGCCAAATGAAGCAAAGAAGCTGAAACTTTTTAAAGGAACGTTCCTGACAGGATTTGTCGGCGAAAATACAGTGTGATATTCACAGCAGATATACTTGTCTGCCATCCTCCCTGTTGTGGGTATTTCATAATAGTGTCCTACGGAAATTTTGGCTTGAGGGAGCCGAAAACCTATGACGAATTATACCACAATTGCGCAGTAATTGTGGTATAATATCTAATGATAATATTATACATAAGAGGCGGGTTTTGTACCTCTGCGAACAGTGTTACAAAGGAGGACTCATGATAAAATTAGTCTTGCTTACGGGTTTTCTGGGAACCGGCAAAACAACTTTATTACAACAATTGCTGAAAGAATTCAAAGATGAAAAAATCGGCGTAATCGTCAACGAATTCGGACAGATCAGCATCGATGGAGCATTGGTTGAAAAAGAGGGAATTAAAATGACGGAGCTCACCAATGGATCCATTTTTTGCGCCTGTATAAAAGATAATTTTATTGCCGGCCTTATCACTTTTTCCAAAGAAGATATTACCTGTCTTTTCATTGAAGCGTCGGGGCTTGCGGACCCTGCCAGCATGCCGCAAATTCTGGAGGCAATTTCCTCTAAAACAGCCAATGCCTATGATTACAGAGGTTCTGTCTGCGTTGTAGACGCGGAAACATTTCTGGATTACTATGATCTGCTGCCCGCCATCCACCAACAGGTTGCCTACAGCGGCGCCACGATTGTCAATAAGGCTGACCTTGTAAATGAAGAGCAACTGTCGGATGTTCTGGAGAAATTAAAATCCGTCAATCCTTCTTCGCCGATGTATGTGACGACGTACTGTAATGTAGAATTTCGCAAGTTGATAGACGAACTTCGCGTTCCGGATAAACCCGGAGAAGAAAGCTCCAATACAGTTGAGAGCCGGCCGAAAACTTTTACGTTAACCGCTGACGAACCGGTGTCACGCAAAGGGATAGAAGAACTGCTCCTGGGGATATCGGACGCATCCTATCGAATCAAGGGCTTTGCCAATACAGACGAGGGAGTCGTATATATCAGCGGAGTCAAAAACCATCTGGAGATTCAGCCATGGGCGGAACCGATAGACCGGACCGAGGTTGTAATCATATCGGCGGTGGGCATTCGTATGATGAGCATGATTACAAAGGAACTTAAGAATGGCCTTAATAAAATACTTAAAGTGTCCCTGTAATCGTTGATATCTGCCGCAAACCGGTGAATGACAACCTTGTCGGCAGCCTAAAAGCACAGAGACAGAAGCACGGTGACAGAAAGGATCAAAGAATGATTGTAGCATTCCAACCAATGGGAAAGAAACAGGAAGCCGAAGCAGGTATGAAATTATCGCTGGTTGCGGAAAAGGCCGCAGTGACCATTAACGCGGACTGCGCGGGGCAGGGGACATGCGGCAAATGCAAGGTGAAAATCATAGCCGGAAACGCGGGAGCGCCTGATGACACCGAACAGGAGCTACTTCGCAAGGACGAGCTGGCTGCGGGAATTCGTCTCGCCTGCCGGATAAAAGTGCAGGATGATTTAGTCGTTGAGGTAGCGGCTGCGGCAGGCCACATGGGAAGAAAAAAAGATATGGCACGCTTGCCGGAGAATTTTCAGCCGGATTATAGAGAACGGCAAGAGGGAGAGTCTGAAGCCTGTTACGGACTGGCCTTTGATATCGGTACGACCACTGTGGTGGGTATGCTTTGGGATTTGCGAAAAGCAGAGCCTGTGGGAGCTGTGGCAAGAACCAATCCGCAAAGCGATTATGGCGCCGACGTCATTTCAAGGATTATGTATTGCGGGTCGGAAGAAGGCAACCTGAAACGAATGCAGCAAAAAATAACAGGCTGCCTCAATGATATTATTCAGGAGTTTACAAGGGATTACGAAATCCATTTCCGAGACATTACAGAGATCACGGCTGTGGGAAATACGACAATGACCCATTTGCTCCTGGCGGTTGACCCGAAAAGCCTTGCCCTGGCTCCTTTTTCCCCGGGATTCACCGGACCGGTATCCATCGAGGCAAAGGAGCTGAACCTGACCGCAGGCAAAAATGCAATGGTACATGTCCTGCCTAACATAGCCGGACATGTAGGCTCGGATATTGTTGGCGTACTGCTTTCTTCCGGATTAAAGGAGATGGAAGGAACGAACCTGGCAATCGATATCGGTACCAACGGTGAGATTCTGCTGGCATGTTCAGGCAGCGTGCTGACATGCTCCACCGCCGCGGGTCCCGCTTTTGAAGGAGCTTGCATACAGCATGGAATGCGGGCGGCTTCAGGGGCCATTGAGGGCGTTGTAATTCGGGAAGGTGAAGTAATACTTTCCGTTATCGGCGAGGAAGAGCCGGCGGGTATTTGCGGCTCCGGCCTCATCGATTGCATAGCGGAGCTGCTGAAGGCCGGATTAATTACGAAAAAAGGAAAACTTTTAACTGGGGCGGAGGCTCGTGGAGCAGGGTTGCCGGAATCATTGACAAGACGGTTGAACGCCTCGGAAAGCGGAAATAGTTTTCAGATTTATTCGGATAAAGACGGAGGAGGGCAAATTGTAATCACCCAGAAGGATATTCGGGAAGTGCAATTGGCAAAAGGGGCTATTCTGGCGGGAATCCGCATCATGATGCAGGAATTGCAGCAGGAGGATGAAGATTTAAAGCAGGTTTTTTTAGCCGGAGCCTTTGGAAACTACATAAAAAAGGAAAGCGCGCTGGCCATCGGCCTGTTGCCTGATGTAGCGCCGGAAAAAATTATTTCCATCGGAAACGCCGCGGGGGCAGGCGCCAGCATGGCATTGCTCTCAGAAACCTCCCTGAAAAAAGCCAACCAGTTGGCGGAAGAAGTTAAACACATTGAGTTGGCGGAGCATCCTGATTTCCAGACCGTATATTTTCAGGCCATGTATTTTTGAGGTGGAATATGAATGTGACCTTTACCGTGACACAAAAACAAAGGCTTTCCGAACTTAACGCAGAGGATGAAATTCTGCAGAAGACTTTCCCGGACAAGGGTGAAAGAGACATTTTTTTTAAAGAAGAGGAAAGGCGGTTGATTGGCAGGAACAAAGAATCTCTGCAGGATCTGCTGCAGAACCGCCATTTGCCGATACTTTCCCGGGTTGAAAAGGACACTACCCGGTGGCTCACCGAAGAGATGGGATTCACTCAGGTAAGCACCCCCATCATGATTCCGGAGACAATGCTTGAAAAAATGAGCATCACAGAGGAGCATCCTCTCAGGCAGCAAATATTCTGGGTAGACCGAAAAAAATGTCTGCGGCCCATGTTAGCCCCCAATCTGTACGAAATGATGAAATCGATTCACAGGATTACGCGGCAGCCGGTACGAATTTTTGAAATAGGCCCTTGCTTTCGGAAAGAGAGCCAGGGAGCGCAGCACCTCAATGAGTTTACAATGTTGAATCTGGTAGAGTACGCCGAAGAATACCACGGCGGACAGATGGATCGTCTCAGGGAACTGGCGAAGGGCGCCATGTCGGCAGTGGGCATAGAAAATTACGAATTGGAGACCACCGGTTCGGAGGTCTATGGCGAGACCCTGGACGTGGTGAAAGACGGTATCGAGTTAGGCTCCGGAGCCTACGGCCCCCATCCCCTGGACAGTAAGTGGGGTATTTTTGACACGGCATGGGTGGGCATAGGCTTTGGCATGGAGAGGATCGCTATGGCCTCCGGCGGTTACTCCGGTATCAAACGGGTGGGGAGGAGTCTGGCCTTTCTTGACGGAAACCGGCTGAATATATAGATATGGAAACGAAGAAAAGATATTACCGCAAATACACGGAGCTCTATCCTCTGATAGAAAAGATAAAGCTCTGGCCTTCCCGAAAGGGCTGCCTCCACGGAGTCAAAACCGTCGAGCTGCGCGGGGACTATATAGAGATTACCACCCACTGTGGAGAGCAGTTCCGCGTATTTAATTCCAGGCATTCAAGAGCCGCAAGGTGGCTGCGCAATAAGTGGGCCTACATTCCCTGCCCCAATTGCGGGGTCCCGGAATGGAAGCTGGAGAAGTATTCTACCACCTTTTTTTCCGCCCATTACGGGAAAGAGCTTCTTCCCGGGGAGGGAACATCGAAATGACAAGATTGAAAGAAGATTGGATCCGTGACATCGAAATGGGTATGAAGGAATACGAGCGGGAGCTTGTAGGAAAGACAGGAATTACTCTGCTGGATCTGGCGGCAAAATCTAACGGTATTCATCCCGATAGGATCCGGGAGGCCGCGAAGTCTTACAAAGTGGCGGCTGTTCCCGTTAAGGCGGGAGAGGGAGTGATAGGGACCTTTTCTCAATCCGTTGCCGCCATCCTCCATCATCTTGGTTTTCAGGTCATAATCACGGAGAGTACGGATGTGGATGGAATTTATGAAGCCTGGCAGTCAAAGGCCCACTGTATTTTTCTGGCGGATGATCAAAGATTTCTGGGAATCCACCCTTCCAAAAATCAAATCAGCGACAACAACATCGCTACGGCGAAAGGATATATAACTGCTCTGGAACAGGTCGCGGGCAGCCTTGCCCGCCGCAAAGTACTGGTTCTGGGATATGGTCTTGTGGGAAAACGCATGGTACGTCTTTTGCTGGAAAAAGAGGCCCAGCCTGTCGTATATGACATTGATCCGGTTAAGACAGCGGACTTAGCCCCGGATATGGTATTAAAGGACAGAGAATCGATGAAAGACTACCCCTTATTGCTGGACGTGACAAATCAAGGCGGATGGGTTTGCGAGGAGATGCTTCACCCTGAATTTTGGATGGCGGCTCCGGGGGTTCCATTATCCCTGAGTGATGAATTATACCGTAAATATGAACACAGAGTGATCCATGATCTGTTGCAGATCGGAACGGCTGTCATGATGGGAGAGCTTTGCAAATAGCTGTTGACACGTGTGTTTGAAAGGAAGACGTACACACCATGATATACGATGTAATCCGAAAAGCCCGGGAGGGGAATCCTCTGAACAAGGAAGAAGTTCTCGCGCTGCTCAAGGCAGCGGAAGGGGCGGAGACGGAAGCCCTTTATACGGCGGCAAAAGAAACGAGAAGGGAAAGCTGCGGGAACCGTATTTTTCTATATGGCTTTGTCTATTTTTCCACCTGGTGCAGGAATAACTGCAATTTTTGTTACTATCGAAAATCCAACGATATCGACCGCTATCGCAAAGAGGCGGGGGAAATCATAGATATCGCCACTCAACTGTGGAAATCCGGCGTTATCCTTCTCGATCTGACTATGGGGGAGGATATGGCCTATCATAGAGAAGGCTTTCTTCCCGTATTCGATATGATAAAAGAGATCAAGAAGACAACCGGCCTTCCTGTGATGATTTCGCCGGGGGTGGTGGACTATGACATCATAGACGCTTTCGCCGGCCTGGGTGTGGAATGGTACGCTCTCTATCAGGAGACACATAACAAAGAACTTTTTCAACAGCTTCGCATCGATCAAAATTACGAGGAGCGTATGGAGGCGAAGCTTTATGCAAAATCCAGGGGGATGTACATAGAAGAAGGAATCATGACAGGTATCGGAGAGAGCCTTTCCGATATCGCGGATTCCATCGTATTTATGAGTAGCTTAGGGGCCGGTCAGCTGCGGGTTATGAGCTTCGTCCCCCAGAAGGGAATCCCTATGGAGCACGCGGGGACTCCGGACCGCAGTCTGGAATTTAAAATCATTGCGATTTTAAGGCTTTTAAATCCCCGGGTCATGATACCTGCATCGTTGGATGTTGACGGCATTAAGGGACTTCAGCGCAGACTGGAAGCGGGGGCCAATGTAGTTACGTCCATTATACCGCCTTTGACAGGCCTTGCGGGAGTCGCACAGAACTCCATGGATATCGACGACGGCAGTCGAACCGTAGCAGGAGTCACAGCTGTATTAAAGGAAATGGGACTGCGTCCGGGCACTCTCTCCGAATACAGAGCAGCAATAGGAAGATAGAACTATGAATAAGAAATATGTGATCGCTATCGTCGGAGGGAAGCTCCAGGGCACGGAAGCAGTGTATCTCGCCCAAAAAGCCGGATATCAGACGGTTCTCATTGACCGGAACCCTGCCGCTCCCGCTTCCGGATTATGCGATGTATTCTGCTGTGGGGATGTATGTTTTCCCGATCCGGGGCTTCTGAGCGCTTTACTGGATGCTGACTTAATTTTGCCCGCCATGGAAAACGATGAAACCCTTGCCGCTTTGGAAGAACTGGCAAAAAGGCACCATGTGAAAATTGCCTTTAATTTTGCCGCTTATGCCATTAGTTCCTCGAAGCAGCGCTCTGACAAGCTGTTTCGTCATTGCGGCATTCCCGCTCCCGTTTATTATCCGGATTGTGAAGGACCTTATATAGCAAAGCCTTCCGGTTCCAGCGGCAGTGATGGAGTCCGGAGTCTGAAAACAAAACAGGAGGTAGAGGCCTTTCTGTCAAATGTTCAAAAGAGTGAAGAATGGATCCTTCAGGAGCAGCTGACGGGACCCTCCTACTCCCTTGAAATCATCGGGAAGCCGGGAGCCTATCGCACCTATCAGATTACGGAAATCCACATGGATGATGTCTACGATTGCAACCGGGTTACCTGCCCCTGTCCTGTTTCCCGGCAGCAGAAGGAGAAGTTTGAAGAGTTGGCCGTTAAAATCGCCGAGGCTGTCAAACTGCACGGGATCATGGATCTGGAGGTCATCGACCATAACGGAGACTTTAAAATACTTGAGATCGACGCCAGACTACCAAGTCAGACGCCTGCGGCTGTCTATCACAGCACCGGCGTAAACCTGCTGGAGGAATTGGTGGACTTCTTTGAAGGCAGGTGGGGAGAGGGAACCGGATTGGAAGCGTTGCGCTCCGGAAAAGAGAGGTTTGCTTCCTATGAGCATTATTATTTTGACGGCAATAGGCTTCTCTCTCCCGGAGAGCATATTATGGGAAATCCGGGTCCTTTGAAGCTTTATACAGACTTTATGGGATGCGATGAGGTTGTCACAGATTACCGGGAAGGGGACAAAACGCTGAGAGGAACCTTCATCAACAGCGGAAAGTCACCGGAGGAACTGGAAGAAAAACGCCGCCGGATGATGGCGGCGCTAAAACAAAAAACAGCAGCTTTGAAGAAATGAGCGGAATTATATAAATCCTAATTGCTTTAATCCGAAGATCCAGAGAAATATCGTGACACAGGAAATTAAGGTCGTAAAAGCGATGATTTCCGACGTCAGATCCCCGTCGCTGCCCATCTGGTGGGCCATAGGGAAGGACGATACCGCGGTAGGAGCAGCGAAGATAATCATAACGGCGGCCAGCTCCAGGCTGCGAAAGCCCGCAAAGATCGCGGCGGAAACAAAAATCATGGGAATGATGAAAAGCCGCATCGGAACAGCGATGAGCAGATTGCGATAGTTTTCCTTTATGAGAGTCACACGAAAACCGGCGCCCATAACTACCAGAGCCAGAGGTGTGGCGATATTTGACAGACCGGCAATGGTATTTTCCAGAAACTGCGGAAGCGGTATCTGGAGAAAGAGAAAAAACATACCGATAACAGAGACGATAATCAATGGGTTTTTGAGGATTCCTATCAAAATGTCCCTGACGGAGATTCGACAGCCCCGGAAGATTTCGAGGGTTACTACCGCCAGGATGTTGAAAAGAGGAACGACGACGGCAATCAGCATGCTCGTTACTCCCGCGCCGTCGGTGCCGAAGAGATTAAGAACCAGGGGAAATCCGAAGAGAATAAAGTTACTGCGAAACATGCCCTGAATCAAAGCGCCTCTTTTTTCAGACCGCGAATCCGCTTTCATACCTACGGCCATGGACAGGAGCCACATCAAAAGGATGGCTGCGGCAACAAAGCCCATAAGCTTTGGTTGAAAGGCTACGTGCAGATCGGTTCTGTAAATATTATAAAAGAGCAGCGCGGGCATGAAAATTTTAAAGACCACGCTGTTCATTTGTTTTTGTGATGTATCATTTAAAATTTCTTTTAAGCGAACTCCATAACCTATGAGCATCCAGAGGAACATGGGAATTACGGCATTAAAAGCAATTAACAGGTTATTCATATTGGGGACCTCATATCAACTGTATCAACTTAAAGGGTTTTAAAACCGGAAGCGGCTATTTCTTTAAATTCTTTTATAGAAGAGGAAGCAAGTTTGGCAAGATCTGTCGCGTCGGACATAAAATAGATCAAACTGTAGCCTCGTTCATATAATTTTTTCGCCGCCTTAACATCCGGGGCAATAGTCCCCAGGAATTTACCGGCTTTTTTTGCGCCGGCTTCGATCTGGGCAATGGCTTCCTGAACCGCGGGAACAGAGGGGTCCGCCAGATAACCCATGGAGGTAGAAAGGTCCGCAGGGCCGATGAAGATGCCGTCTACTCCTTCTACGGAAGCGATCTCATCGATATTTTGAACTCCCTCCGGTGTTTCAATGGCCACCATGACCAAAACATCCTGATTGGCACGGGCATAATATTCCGCCTTATTGAGGCCGAAGTTTACCGCCCGTTGGCTGCCTGCGATACCGCGAAAGCCCTGAAGGGCGTATTTGCAGGACTTTACCGCGTATTCCGCCTCCGCGCGGGTTGAAACATACGGCACGTGAATGCCGTATGCGCCCGCATCAAGAATGCGCTTGCACCAAACCATATCATTCCATGGGGCGCGGACAAATGGAACACAGTCAGTACCTTTCATCGCCTGTATGATGGAAACCAGCGCGGCCATATCCACGGGAGCATGCTCCATATCGATAACAAGCACCTCGAAGCCTGCTTCGGCCAGAATCTCCGCGCTCATATTGCTGCCCAACTGAGACCAGGCGGCAGATACGGGTTCATTGTTTTTTAATTTGTTCATTATTTTCGGATCAAAAAAATTTCTGCTCATCTTCCTATCCTCCGTATTTTCGGGTTTATCGGGAGTTTTGACTTGTATACTTCGGTTTTATTTTCGCAAATACAAAAAGCACCTGAAGGGAGGTGCATAAGCATTCGTATAGGCGAGATCCGTTCATGATTTTAATATTAATATGAGAATAATATAATTTTCAATATAAGTCAAGGACAATCCGGAATGTCAACACGCTAAGTGTCTCTTTGTAAAGGCCGATCCGGGAAGCATTGTATTTTTCCATTGCGTGATGAAACGAAATGAAATACAATGAAATACAGTAAAACAAAAAAACTTTTTTCATGGTATTATGAAAAAGTAGAATAGGAGTGAAAAAGTGAACAATAAAATTCGTATTGCTATGATGTTTCCCTGGGCAGGCTTTTTTGACGTGGCGGATGAGGTGATAAAGGCCGATAGGGAGTTTGATCGAAAAAACAGCTTATCCCTGGACTCGGGAGAGCCCATAGATTACGAAGTAGAGGAAATATTGGCGCAGGGGACCCGGGTGGACATGGATGCGATCAAAGAGGTTGACGTCATCATTTCCCGCGGTCTTACTGCCGACATGATAAAGAAGCAGGTAAAGGATGTGCCTGTTGTGGAAATTCCTGTGGTAGGAAATGATTTGGTGCGGAGCCTCTTTGAAGCAAAGCAGAAATATGGAAATTTAAAAACAGGCGTAGTAGGCACCGAGAGTATGATTTATGGAGTAGAGGGCCTTGCCGGTATTGTGGGTATGGAGTTGCGGCCTTACTTCAGGTATACATTTGATGATGCGAGGAACCTGGTGGACAGAGCCATTTCAGAAGGGTGCAAAATCATAGTGGGGGGAGTTAACAGCTGCGCTTACGCCCAGGAACGGGGGCTGCACGCATTGGTGATGAGGACCGGGAAGGAAGCTTTCTGGCAGGCACTGAGAGAGGCAAAGCGGGCGGCGCAAATCTCTCTTGTGGAGCAGGCAAAGGCGAAGCGGGTTCAAGCTATATTGGATTATTCCCGAGGCGGAATTATGGAGATTGATAATGACAATCGGCTGGCAGTCTGTAACCTGACGGGGCAGGAGATACTTAATATCAGCCATGGGGCGATAGGAAAGCCTATTCGGGAGGTTCTTCAAAGAGGCAGACTGCTGGAGCTTATTGAAAAAAGGCAACCCCGCAAGGATGAACTTGTAAAATACGGTGAGGAAACCCTGACGCTGAACCTGACAGAGGTTAACGTAAAAGGGCAGCCCACCGGACTGGTTATGACCTTCGAGGATATTACCCGTGTCCAGAAAATGGAGGGGACTATTCGAAAAAAGATGAATGAAAAAGGGTATATAGCCAAATATCATTTCGATAATATTATCGGGCAGAGTGAGGTTATGAAAAAGACCATCGAAAACGCCAGGATCTTTGCCAGTGCTACATCGGATATTCTCATTCTGGGCCATTCTGGAACCGGAAAGGAGTTGTTTGCGCAGAGTATCCACAATCACAGCACCAGAGCCCTTGGACCATTTGTGGCGATCAACTGCGCAGCTATACAGGCAAATTTACTGGAGAGCGAACTCTTCGGATATGTGGAAGGAGCCTTTACCGGCGCGATGAAGGGTGGGAAGCAGGGGCTTTTTGAACAGGCCCATATGGGGACTATTTTCTTAGATGAAATTGCGGAAATGCCTAACGACTTACAGAGCAAGCTTCTCCGGGTTCTTGAAGAAAGAGAGGTCATGCGTCTTGGGGATGACAAAATCATCCCTATTGATATTCGGGTCATTACCGCCACCAACAAGAATCTGGTGGATTATGTGCAACGGGGCCTGTTTCGTGAGGATTTATACTACCGTTTAGATGTGCTTACCCTTCGTTTGCCGGACCTGCGGGAAAGAGGAAAGGATGTTTCCCTCATTGCGGAACACTTTATAAAGCAATACGCGAAAACTTATGCTATGGCAGATGTAACACTGACAAGAGATGCCCGGAAAGTGCTGGAGGAAGCGGAGTGGAAGGGAAATATTCGGCAGTTGAAGAACATTTGTACCAGGGCAATGGTGCTGAACAAAACAGGGAGGATAGACGGTGATGAGATACAGCGTTTGCTGAATACTTCCCATGGCTGTCACAAACATTCGCATGAAAATTGCGCCCGGGAGGACGGAATCCCAGACTTTAAGACTCTGGAAGAGCAGTTTGAGGCGGAGAGAATTATGAATGCGTTAAGGCAGTGCAACTACAATCGGTCGGAGGCTATGAAAATACTCGGTATGAGCAGAGCAACATTGTGGAGGAAAATTAATAAGTATTGGCCTAAAGGATGGTGAACGAAACATACTGAAACGAATTGAAAAAGTTGAAGCATCGTGCGACTTTGAAAAAGCCACTTTAATATTAGGGGGCTTTTTCTTTTGCCTGAGAAATCCCTTGCAACCTCTCAAAAACAGAGAAAACTTTTCGCTGTTATGACATTGTTGGCCTGACTTTTGCTCTATATTTGACCTGAAAAGGATAAACTTGATTCTATCAGGAGGTTTTGCATGTCAAAGATAACGAATGTTCGAACGATACGTCTGGAAGAATACCCCAACATTATCTGGATAGAAATAGATACAGAAGAAGGGTTTACCGGGCTGGGAGAGGCCTTTCGCGGGACGGCGGCCATAGAGGCAATTATACAAAAGGAGATTGGACCATGGTTGATCGGACAGAATTCAAAAAATATTGAATTCATCTCCCGCACTTTGATGACGCCATATCTGGGATTCCACAGTACCAGCGCAGAGGTACGAGCGGCCAGCGCAGTGGATATCGCGCTATGGGATTTATACGGCCAGCGCCATGGCATACCGGTGTTTGAAGCTTTGGGCGGCGCCGCGCGTATTTCTATACCGGTATACAATACCTGCGCGGGATATATTTTCAATTCGGGGAGCAGCAGTTACAATGCCGGAGCTTCCCGCAGAAAAATTCACGCTGAAGATAAGATGCGAGGTCCTTACGACGATCAGATCTCTTTTATGCAAGACGCGGGCAAGCTGGCGGAAAGTCTCCTTTCAGAGGGGTATAAGGCTATGAAGATATGGCCTTTTGATCCCTTTGCCGCCAAGACCCAGGGAAATATGATTTCTCTCCAGGATTTGGATCAGGGTCTTGAACCCTTTCGGAAAATTCGAAACGCAGTGGGGAACGGGATGGAAATTATGTGTGAACTCCACAGTCTTTGGAACGTGCCCGCAGCACTGAGAATCTGCCGCGCTCTGGAAGAGTTCGACATCTTTTGGGTAGAGGATCCACTGTGCAAAATGGATGATGCTCAATCCGTAAATTACCTTCGGAGTAAAATCCGTATACCGATCTGCGGCAGCGAAACCCTTGCGGGAGCAGTGACTTTTCGTCAGATGCTTTCGGCGGGAACCTTCGATTATGTGATGCTTGATCTTGGATGGTGCGGTGGGCTGACAGAGGGGCGAAAAATCGCAGCTGTTGCCGAGAGTTTCTGTATACCTATTGCGCCCCACGATTGCTCTGGTCCTATTGTTCTCTGGGCGGGACTGCAGCTGGCGCTTCATTCTCCCGCAGGACTTTTTCAAGAGGTGGTTCGGGCGAATCTGGCATCCTGGTATAAAGATTTAGTGACAGAGCTTCCCGATTTAAAGGATGGCATGATCACTTGTCCTACAACACCGGGGGTCGGCGCGGCGTTGCTGCCGGAAGTAAAGATGCGGGAGGATGCCATCGTTCTGACACTTTGATTACATGATGAAAGAAAATGAAACAATATGGAACGAAATGATAAAATGAAAATATTTTTACCGTTAAATCACGGGGGAGAGGGAGGAATAGAGAGATTTCTTCAATGAAAATCTATTAAGGTAAAAAAGAAGAAAAAGTTTTTTCACAGTGGAGCAAGTTTAAAAAATCAATTAACCCGTTGAAATCGCTAACGTCATTGACCGTTGTTAAGGAAGAATTCCTAAAAATAAAACTTCATTTCCCGAAACCTTGGCAAATTTTTTGCTTAATGATATGCAGTGGTCATATGAGGGACTATAGGCGAGAAGATAGAACCCGGTTCTGACCAGTATCATGGTTTTTATATATTGAGGAGGAAAAACAGCAAGAATGAAAGACAAAAGATATCGTAGCAGAGATGTTGTGGAAGGTCCTGAGCACGCGGGGAACAGAGCGCATTTAAAGTGTGTGGGTCTGATTGAGGACGAGTTGGAGCGCCCCTTTATTGGCGTAGTCAATACTTTTAATGAAATGCACCCCGGGCATATGCACCTCAACGAATTAGCACAAGCCGTAAAGGACGGTGTCAGAAGAGAAGGGGGAATTCCTTTTGAATTCAATACGATCGCTATCTGCGATGGTATTACACAGGGGAACGTCGGTATGTGTTCCGTACTTCCCAGCAGAGATGTCATTGTGGACTCTATCGAATTGACTGTGGAAGCTCAACGGCTGGATGGAATCGTTATCCTTGCTACCTGTGACAAAATTGTACCGGCCGCTATGATGGCGGTGGGAAGGCTGAATATTCCCGCAGTAATTCTCTGCGGAGGAGTTATGCTTTCCGGTAGATACAAAGGGCAGGATCTGGCCATTCATCAGATCAGAGAAGTCAGCGCCCAGATTTCCACCGGCGGCGTTTCAGAAGAGGAACTGAAAGTCATGGAGGACGCCATCTGTCCCACTGCTGGCGGATGTTCCATGCTTGGAACCGCAAACACCATGGCATGCCTTTCAGAAGCGCTGGGGTTGACCGTCCCCGGAAACGCTACAACACCGGCAGTTTACTCGAGGAAAAAAAGGGAAGCGAAGATGTCCGGTATTGCGGTAATGCGTCTTGTAAAGGAAGGTATTAAACCTCGGGATATCGTTACCAACGCTTCTATTAATAACATGTTAAAAATCAACATGGCCATTGGAGGGTCAACGAATACGACTCTCCACATTCCTGCCATTGCCGCGGAATTCGGTTACAAGGTAACGCCTCAAGACTTTGAGACTGTCAGCAGGTCCACGCCTCATCTTGCAAATGTAAAACCGTCAGGGAAGTATGCTATGCAGGAATTTGACGAAGCAGGCGGTGTACCGGCCATCATTCAGGAACTCGGGAAAAAGCACCTGGATATGAACGTAAAGACCATAAACGGCATCAGTCTGGGGGAATATCCGGTTAACAGACAATCCGTCATAGATGACATTATCACAACGCTGGACAATCCTCTCCATGACGAAGGAAGTCTTGCCATCCTCCACGGCAATCTGGCTCCTGAAGGAGCTGTGTGCAAGCAGTCGGCAGTCGTAGAGAATATGAAGGTGCACACCGGTCCGGCCAGGGTATATGAATCTCAGGAAGATGCTATTGAGGCAATGCAGAAAGGTGAAGTTCAGGTGGGAGACGTCATCGTTATTCGATATGAAGGGCCAAAAGGAGGACCGGGCATGCGAGAGATGCATGCGGCAACCACGGCGCTCATCGGCATGGGATTAGGCTCCAGCACCGCCCTGATTACAGATGGCAGATTTTCCGGCGCGGGGAGAGGTCCCCTTGTGGGACACATCTCACCGGAAGCCGCCGCAGGCGGACCCATTGCTCTGATTGAAAACGGCGATATAATTCATATCGACGTCTATAAAAGGGAAATTTCCGTTGCTCTCAGCGATGAAGAGCTGGCAAACAGGAAGAAAGCCTGGAAGCCGCTGCCGCCGAAGGCAGCAGGTAAATACTTAACCAGATACAGCAACCTGGTAGGCAGTGTTTGGGAAGGAGCCCAACTCAGTGACGGTTCAAAATAATGTTTCTAACAATTTTTGTTTTAGTGAAATAATAAACTGAGGAGAAAAGGAAGGAATTTACAATGAGTATGAAAAAGAAAATGATCGCGGTGATGATGGTTGTTCTCTTGCTGGCCGCTTCCCTTGCAGGTTGTGGCAATGAATCTGAAGGAACTGATGGACCTGATGAGTCTGCCGTTAACTTCCCAATAAAATCCGTTAATATGATCGTTGGATACGGAGCAGGCGGTTCTACCGACATCTTCGCAAGACTGGTGGCAAAATACCTGGAAGAGATTTGGGGGCAGTCCGTCGTAATAACAAATGTGACCGGCGGCGGCGGAGCGGTAGGCTTTACCCAGACTCTGCAGAACAGGGCTGACGGCTATACCGTGACCATTTCCAACGGCGCGTCTCTGACTACCAGCGCTTCCGGCAATGTGGATTACAAGTATAACGATTTCGACAATTTGGCCAGAATCATCATAGAGGATCAGGTACTCCTTGTCTCCAAGGATTCCTCTTATGATTCTTTGGGTGACTTGCTTGATGATGCAAACGCGAACCCCGGAAAGTTGAAGATTGGATTTGCCGGCCTCGGTGGATTTGGCCACTTAGCCGCCGCGAAATTCCTCAATGATACGGGTATCGACGTAGGAAATATCGGCTATGGCAGCGGATCTGAAGCAGTCGTAGGTGTAATGGGGAACTTTGTAGACTTCTGCGTTCAACAGCCCGGCGAATTCATATCTCAATATGAAGCAGGAGAATTAAAAGCTCTGGCTATTTTATCAGATGCAAGGCATCCGAGCCCCGCTCTTTCCGAGATTCCCACAGCAAAAGAGCAGGGGATCGAGTTTGCAACCAATCAGTGGAGAGGAGTTTCTGCTCCGAAAGGTCTTCCTGAAGAAGTGAGGGCAGAATGGGAATCTGCTTTGACAGAAGTGGCCAACAATCCGGAGTTCCAGAGAGAAGTGGAAGAAATTCTTCTTTCCAGAGTGGACTGCATCACAGGTGATGAATTTGAAGCCTGGTTGGATTCTGAGAATGCATGGATCAGCCCGCTGATGCAGGAACTGGGATTGGCGGAAGGTAACTAATTCCGCATCAAGCCCTGCGATAATGGATAAAGGGAAGACCCCGTTAAAAAAGGAGTCTTCCCTTAATCTGATATATAGAAGGAGTTTTTTTATATGCGTAAAGCGAATTTGATTGTCTCTTTGGTCCTGATTTTAGCATCGGGATTTTTATGGACAAGGGTAAATTTGATAAAAGAGACAGGCTATGAAGTTATAGGAGCAAAGGTTTTCCCCCATGGGGTTTTGTTCCTGATCGTTATAGGGTCCCTTGCTATCATTGGCATCACACTGAAGAAAAAAGAGCAGACGGATGCTGTATTCGCCACAAAAGTCCAGGCTATCAGAACCTTTGTAACCTTCGTTCTATTTGTAATTTATATCGTGGCCCTGGAGCACATTGGCTTTGCAATTTCGACTATTGCCTTCCTTTTCGTTCTTTCCGCGTTTTTCTACGGAAAGGCAGACAAGGGTTTGATCAAGATTGCTATATTTGCGGTGATTGCCACCGTTGTCATCTATTATTTGTTTAATAATTTTTTCGGCGTGCGATTGCCGTAAGGAAGGGAGAAAAATATGTCAACTTTACTATTGGGACTGGAGAGTGCATTCCAGCCTGAGGCGCTGATTTTTACACTTGTGGGAACAGCTCTTGGCATTATTTTCGGTGCGCTGCCCGGATTAACCTCCACCATGGCGGTGGCGCTGCTGATTCCGGTTACCTTCGGCTTGAGCCCTGTAGCCGGAATGGGAATGCTGGTAGGAGCTTTCTGTGGTGGGACCGCAGGGGGATCTGTATCCGCCACGCTTCTTCGAATTCCGGGGACGCCGTCTTCAATCTGTACCACTTTTGACGCATTCCCCATGGCTCAACAGGGAAAGGCAGGATTAGCTCTGGGAACTTCAGTCATCTGTTCTTTTATCGGCGGAATTTTCAGTCTTATCGTACTTTCTATGCTTGCGCCGCAGTTGGCCCGTGTCGCATTGCAATTTGGACCGCTGGAGTATTTTGCTTTGGCGATTTTGGGTCTGACTATCATCGCAAGCATTTCCGGTAAATCCATGATTAAAGGCTTACTTGCCGGACTCATCGGGGTTTTTGCCGCATTTGTCGGTATCGACCAAGTAACGGGAATGACCAGATTGACCTTTGGCAGTACAAACCTGCTGAGCGGCTTAAGCCTGTTACCGGTGCTCATTGGGCTCTTCGCCATTTCCCAGGCTTTGACGGAAGCTGAAAAAATCGGCGAAGAAAAACCTACGGAAATGGCTGTGAAGGGAAAGGTAAAAGGGGAATTCCCCAAAGCCTCACTATTGCTGTCTAAATGGAAAATTCTACTGAGTTCTTCTGTCTTAGGTACTCTGGTAGGGATTCTTCCCGGCGCGGGAGGCAGTATTGCTTCCTTCGTAGCTTATGACCAGGCTAAACGGCTGTCCAAAGAGCCTGAAACTTTTGGAAAAGGAAATATTGAAGGAGTCATCGCTTCTGAATCCAGCAACAACGCCATGACAGGCGGCGCGTTGGTGCCTATGCTGGCTCTGGGGATTCCTGGAGATACCGCGACAGCTGTAATGCTGGGAGGGTTGTTAGTTCACGGCTTGAGACCGGGACCTCTTTTATTTAAAGACAGTATGGATATCGTCTACGGGATTTTCTTTGCGCTGTTACTGGCTAACGTTGCTATGCTTATCTTCCAGTTTGTCGGTATTCGACTATTTGTTAAGATTATGAAGATTCCCAGACACATTTTAACTCCTCTGGTTTTAGTGTTATGTACCATCGGAGCTTATGGAGCCAGTTCCAATCTTTTCGATGTTAAGGTTATGCTGTTCTTTGGCGTAATTGGCTATTTTGCAACAAAATTAGATTACGGAGTTGCGCCTATCGTACTGGGTTTCATACTGGGATCCATGGCGGAGCTGCAGCTTCGCCGGGGGGCGGAAATGTATGAAAGCGCCGCTGTGATTTTCGAAAGACCAATTGCGTTGGTGTTGTTGATTATCAGCGTATTTTTGCTCTTTATTCCGGCCTGGCGCAAATTTAAAAAGAAAAAGGCTATGACCTGCTAAAAACAAGTTGCTCCTCTTTATTTTTATATAGGTGAAAACGAACATATCAACCCCGTCGGCTGATATGTTCGTTTTCTTTTTCTTGCTGGTATGAATCAGAAATATTGCGGAAACTGTTCCACTATGCCACGTGTCATAGTGTCGGCCATCTCCAACGCCTGCAGCTCGATATTATCAAAGATGCGGATGCTGTCCGCGTATTCCTGCGTCATAATAGAAACGGCCGCTGTTGTTAACATAGAAAGATGCCTGTATAACATACTCTGCCATTCCTGCTCCGTCCAATATGGATTGATACTGGCCAGGAAGGCCGCGATTTGATCCGCGTTGGCATACCACCGCCTTGTTGCGTCGTCGGTTGCGTCGATATTTCTATTTTTTAGCGCGTCAAGAAGTTCACCGGCAATTTGAATATGTTCAGTAAAAAGTTCCGCAAACCTTGCGGCGGCCGCTTCTCCATAAAATGGTGTTAACGCTGCCTCAAAATCCTGAGGATTCCGCAGAAGACGGGCGGTGACAGCTTCCGCGTCGGGCCAGTCAAAAATCGTGCTTACAAAAACGACTCTGGTCCAGTAAGCATGCTGCTCCCACAGCAGCCGCATCTGATTGCTCAGGCTCTGCTCCGCTCTGCCGATGCCTGGAGGACGAGGTTGAGAAGACATCGCAGAAGGACATGCCTGAGGAATCCAGATTATTTCACCGATACGCAGATTTCTTTCTTCTAAAAAAGGGTTTGCCTGCATAATCTCCTGCACTGTTATATCGAAGCGCTGGGCGATCTGCCATAATGAATCTCCGGGCCGTATTGTGTATGGACATGCTTCCGGGAGGTAAGGGGGCATAAACATCACTGCCTTTCCGATAATATTCTATTTTTATGATATGATTTTTACAGATGGGCGTTCCTGTTCAAGTCAAAACATTATCGAGATCCAGGCTGAAATGGTATTGATCCTAACCTGTGAGTAGCGACATTTCAGGAGGGCATATCGTTAATAATATGCGGCAGGGTATCGAGAAGATTAAGCTCCATTTTGAAATTCTTGTTTAATTTAGAACCCGGGGATTGAGAAGATCGCCCGCCATTTTGGGATTCTTGTTTAACTTAGAACCCGGAGATAGAGAAGATTGCCCGTCATTTTGGGATTCTTGTTTAATTTAGACCCCGGAGATAGAGAAGATTGCCCGTCATTATGGGATTCTTGTTTAATTTAGACCCCGGAGTTAGAGAAGATAGCCCGTCATTTTGGGATTCTTGTTTAATTTAGACCCCGGAGATAGACAAGATAGCCCGCCATTCGGGAATTCTTGTTTAATTTAGAACCCGGAGGTAGAGAAGATCACCCGCCATTTTGGGATTCTTGTTTAATTTAGACCCCGGAGATAGAGAAGATTGCCCGTCATTTTGGGATTCTTGTTTAATTTAGACCCCGGAGATAGAGAAGATCGCCCGACATTCGGGGATTCTTGTTTAATTTAGAACCTGGAGGTAGAGAAGATCGCCCGCCATAGTGCCATTCTTGTTTAGATCCGAATAAAAGCAAGCCGTGAATAGTAACGGATTGGCTGCGAATCTATAGTCGGAACTTTCTCTGCAAAACACCTTTACCAAGGT